>Ga0070686_100000024_pt1 | contig 128637 bp, 111 predicted proteins | sample KBSS23LmetaG_FD_65654 | JGI IMG/M metagenome (GOLD analysis project Ga0070686, IMG submission 65654) | Switchgrass rhizosphere microbial communities from Kellogg Biological Station, Michigan, USA - KBS S2-3L metaG | ecosystem: Host-associated > Plants > Roots > Rhizosphere ...
TGGCCTGCCCCCTCCAGATTGATCCAGTTAGAATGGGAGTCGAAACTGCCCGGGAGGGCAAGGAGACTCGGTGAAAAAGAATCGACACACGCCGACGCAGATCGTGGGGATGCTGCGTGAGGCTGAAGCGCTGCTGGGGACGGGCAAGACGGTGACGGAGGTGTGCCGTCACCTGGAGATCGTGGAATCGACGTACTACCGGTGGCGTGCCGAGTACACCGGGGTGCCGATCGACCAGGTGACACGGCTGAAGGAGCTGGAGGAGGAGAACCGGCGGTTGAAGACGGTGGTGGCCGATCAGGCGCTGGACATCCACATCCTGCGAGAGGTGGCGCGGGGAAACTACTGAGCCCGGAGCGGAGGCGTGCGGCGGTCGCGCATGTCCAGCAGGTGTTTGGGGTTTCCGAGCGCCGGGCGTGCAAAGCAGTGGGGCAGGCGAGGGCAACGCAGCGATGGAAGAGCCGCCGGGCAGAGCTCGATCGTGAGTTGCTGGATCGCATGAAGGTGCTAGCGCTGGAGAGCCCGAGCAGCGGCTACCGGATGATCTGGGCGATGCTGCGGCGAGCGGGTGTGAAGGTCAACGTGAAGCGCGTGCACCGGCTGTGGAAGCAGGCTGGGCTGAAGGTGGTGAAGGCGGAGGCGAAGCGGGTACGCAGCGGCACGAGCGAAAACGCGTGCCACGTGAAGAAGGCGGAATATCCGAATCACGTGTGGACGTACGACTTCACCTTCGACGAGACGAGGGACGGGCGAAAGCTGAAGTTCCTGGTAGTGATCGACGAGTACACGCGGCAGTGCCTGCGCATCGAGGTGAGCCGCAGCATGAGCGCGAAGACCGTGGTCCGGATCCTGGCGGAGCTGGTGCAGGTGCACGGCGAGCCTGCGGCGTTGCGCAGCGACAACGGTCCGGAGTTCATCGCGAACGCCGTGCAGGCGTGGTTGGCCGCCGCGGGCGTGAGCACGTTCTACATCCAGCCGGGGAGCCCGTGGGAGAATGCGTACGTCGAAAGCTTCAACAGCCGCTTCCGACACGAGTTCCTCTCGCGCGAGCTATTCGCCTCGCTCATCGAAGCCCAGGTGCTGACGGAGAAGCACCGGCTCTGGTACAACCACGTGCGGCCGCACAGCTCCCTCGAGTACCAGACGCCGGTGCAGTACGCGATCGCTTGCATGGAGACGAACGTGGCCTTCGCTGCTGCGCAGCTACGGCCTTCGCCGACTCCCTCGGGGATGGACACTGACAAAAGCTCTCAAACAACTGCCCTAACCGCACTCCCATAACTACTGGTACAGGAAACGGGAGCTTGCCAAGAAGCCTCGCAAACTGCGCGAGGCTGCGGCGGCGGTGTCGGCGCGCGACCCCAGTCCGTGGCGCACACCGATGTCGTCGAGCAGTCCGCGAAGGCGGACTTCGTGCCGTTGTTGCCGCGAATTCATTCGCCCGGCAGCACCGGAGACTGCCGCGCGCGCATCGTCCGACGTCACACGGACACCGCCACCGGCTGGCTCTCGCCCTCGCTCGCCGCCTCCCGCTCCGCCCGCGGCACCAGGTGGGCGATGGAGTTGGCGTAGTAGGCCAGCACGCGCAGCTCGTGCGGGTTGGCGGTGAACAGGCCCTCGCGCTCCGTCACCAGGTGGCGCTGGGTGAGGGTGCGCAGCCCCACCGTCACCGCGTAGTCCAGGTCGCGCCGGGGCACGTACACATGTGCGCCGGCGGCCTCCAGCTCGGCCAGCAGCTCGTGAACGCGCGCCTTCACCTCCAGCTCGACCAGGGGCAGCGCGGGGTCGCGCGCGAACACGCTGGCCACCAGCGGCACGGGGACGACGGGGATCACCTGCCCCACCGCGTGCATCAGCTCGCCGCCCAGCGCCTCCACGGCGGCGAAGCGGGCGTCCTTGTCCATCGCGCGGAAGTCGGTGCCGTGCCGGCCACACCACGCGCGCATCGACACCGGCGTGCCGAAGCTGACGCACGCGTAGCCGAAGCGGTGCCAGCGGCTGCGCGCCATCTGCCACAGGTTGCGCCCGGCGAAGCGCAGCGATCCTCCCACCGCCGCCGCGCGCCCCGGCTTCGGCCGCGCGGGCTCCAGGTCCAGCAGCAGCGTGCGGTCTTCCAGCGTGCGGTCGTAGTTGATGCCCACGGGGATGAACACCAGGTCGCGCTCGCCGCGCGGGTCGAACCCGCGCAGGATGTAGTCGAGCAGCCCCAGCTTGGGCGGGCGCAGCCGGCCGTCGCGGGTAAGGCCGCCCTCGGGGTACACGGCCTGGGTCACGCCGGCGGCGGTGGCCATCCCCACGTAGCGCTCCAGCACGCGGCGGTACAGGTCGTTGCCGCTGCCGCGCCGCACGAAGTAGGCGCCCATCGAGCGGATCAGCGCCTGCAGCGGCCACACGCGCGCCCACTCGCCCACCGCGTAGCTCAGCGCGGCGCGTGTGCTGGACAGGTACCCCACCAGCACGTAGTCCATGTTGCTGCGGTGGTTCATCACGAACACCACCGTGCTGCCCTTCGCGATCCCCGCCAGCCCCGCCTCGTCGGTGTAGCCCAGCCGCACGCGGTAGAGGAGGCGGGCCACGCGGCGCGCCAGCCAGATCCCCAGGCGAAAGTAGAGGTAGGCGTTGAACGCCGGCACGATCTCGCGGGCATAGCGCCCCACGCGGTCCATCGCCACCTCGCGCGGGGTGCCGTTCTCGCGCGCCCACGCCTCGGCCGCCTCCAGCACGCGCGGGTCGTAGGTGAGCCGGTCGATCAGCACCTGGCGCTTGGTCAGGTTGAAGTGCGGGATCTCGATGGGCAGACGGGTGTTGACCTCGTCGATCACGCGGTTGGTGCGCTGCCGCACGATCCACCGGAAGCTGGGCACCATCAGCCGGTCGAGCGCGGCCCAGGCGGCGAGCAGCGCGAGCAGGATGAACAGCCAGACCGGAACGCTGATGGTGGAGCCCATCGGGGTGATTCCTTCGAGGTGGGATCGCAGAGGGCGGGTGAGACGGCTCTGATGTAGGCGACATAGCCCCTGTCGGCACATTCACCGATGTCCGCAGATGCCCGCCGATGTTCGCTACTGTTCGCCGATGTCCGCAGGCGCCCGATGCCTGCAAATGCCCGCAGACATCTACCAACGTCCGCTGACGTCCGCCGGTTGAAACCGGCGGCTGGAACGGCGGGAAGTCCGCCTTCGCGGACTGCACGTGGGCATCGGCGCGGATGGCGGCCGCATTCTCGTCGAATGGGGGCGCACGGCACCTGCACGATAAACGGTTGCGGAGGCAGGGCAAGGAAACCGCATCTCCACCCCGCCCGTCGTCCACGCCGTTGATGTCCGCGAAGGCGGACTGTGTGCCGTTGTAGCGGCGAGTTCACTCGCATATTCGCCGGCGAGGCGGCCCGCCCTTCGCACCCCGTCCACGATCTAATCTCCGCCCGATCCCCCACCCGATTCCCCGACCCGATCCTCCGACCCGATCTCCCTTTCGTCCCGCTCTCGTTCTTTGCCAGTACGCCGGATCCTCCCTGATCTCGCCCGAAGAGACCATTAGGATGCACATTTTCACAACGCACGCATCGACTTTGGTATCAACCACTTAGCGGATTAGGACCAGACAGGGTGTGACCGAAGGGTTTGACTGGGGGGACACCACGGTCTAGAATGGGCCCCGCTAAGAAGCACAACACAGTCGTATCCGCATCGGCGCGCCGCGGCCTTGGGTCCCTGCAGGGGAGCCATGCCACCCGGTTTTCGTTTCCCAGCGCCGATCCGCCTGCTCAACTCCAAAGCTCACAGCGCCTTGACTCACCACCGCGGAAGCGCACTGCGCGCGCTCGCCTGTGCCGGGATGTTGCTGCTCCCGTGCACGCTTGCCGCCCAGGATGCCCGGCGGGCCGAGAGCCCCAGGCCATCCCCCCTTACCCGCAGCCAGTCTCGCCGCGACAGCGTGGTGAACCTGGCACGCCAGCAGCTCGGCCGCCGCTACACCTTCGGCGGCACCGGCTCTTCGGGCTTCGACTGCAGCGGCTTCACCAAGTACCTGATGCGCGCCATGGGCTACGAGCTGCCGCGCACCGCCGCGCAGCAGGCCCAGGCCGGCCGCGAGGTCCCGCGCGACCCGTCGCAGCTGCGCCCGGGCGACCTGCTCACCTTTGGCCGCGGCGGCCGGGTCACGCACATCGGGATGTACATCGGCAACGGGCGCTTCATCCACGCCAGCAGCGGCGCCGGCCGCATCGTGGAGGCCAACCTCGACCGCCCCAGCAGCCACCTGGTGCGCGCCTGGTACGGCGTCCGCCGCTTCCTCGCCGACGCCGACAGCGCCCCGACCGCCGTCGCCGCCCGCACCGGCCCGGCCCCCGTGCCACAGCGGTAAACCGCGACCGCTTCGCAGTCGGACGGGCTGAACAACGAGAGCCCGCGCTCCGGATGATCCGGGGCGCGGGCTTTGTGGTTTCGGGAGATGGGGCCGTGAGCGCGAGGCGGACGATTCCGGGCGACGCGAGGATGCAGGGGACGGGACGGGAGGGGGGCGAAGGCTCTCGCGCGTGAATTTGCGACTGAAGTCGCGGCTACAACGGCACACAGTCCGCCTTCGCGGACTTCAACGGCAGGGCATATGGCGGCGTGGTGACGGCACGGCGTGCCGATGGCCGCACGCAGTCCGCGAAGGCGGACTTTCGGATTCTCCAGCCGCCGGTTTCAACCCGCGGACGTGGTGGCGGCGTTGCGCGGGGTCGCGGAGCCGCCAACCGTCTGCCCTCTCCGTCAGCTCGCCTGGCCCGCCAGCTCCTCGCCCGTCCTCCGCAGAAGCTCCCACGCAGGGCGGACGTGGCGCTCCTCGGTGCGCAGGTTGCCGATGGCGAAGCGCAGCGCGACGCGGCCGCCCAGCTTCGTGTGCGAGATGAAGATGCGGCCACCCGCGTTCACCGCCGCCATGATGGCCTCGTTGTGCGCATCCACCTGCTCGTCGGTCATCCCGGCCGGGCGGTGGCGGAAGACGACCAGGCTGAGATGCGCCGGCGCCATCCGCTCCCACCCCGGCTCCGCGTCCACCCACGCCGCAAGCTCCGCTGCCAGCCGCACGTGCTCGCGGATGCGCGCCGCCACGCCCTCGGCGCCGAAGCAGCGCAGCACGAACCACAGCTTGAGCGCGCGGAAGCGCTTGCCCAGCGCGGGGCCGTAGTCCATCAGGTTGGTTACGCTCTCGCCCTCGGGCGTGACCAGGTAGTCGGGCACCAGCGAGAAGGCGCGGCGCGCCAGCGCCGGGTCGCGGAAGTAGAGCGCCGAGATGTCGGTGGGGGTGAACAGCCACTTGTGCGGGTTCACCACCAGCGAGTCGGCGTGCTCGGCGCCGTGCAGCACCCAGCGCAGCTCGGGCACCACGGCCGCCGACCCGCCGTACGCCGCGTCCACGTGCATCCACACCCCCTGCCGCCGGCAGACGTCGGCCACGGCCGCGAGCGGGTCGATGCTGGCGATCGAAGTCGTTCCCACCGTCGGCACCACGCAGATGGGGACGATGCCGGCCGCGCGGTCCTCCTCGAGCGCCGCCTCCAGCGCCGCGGGGTCCATGCGGAACTCCGCGTCTGCCGCGATCTTGCGCAGCCCCTGCATCCCCAGCCCCAACGTGATGCACGCCTTGTCGATGGACGAGTGCACGTGCTCCGACGCGTACACGCGCAGTGGCGCCAGCCCGCTCATCCCCCGCTCGCGCACCCCCGGCACCGCCCGCTCGCGCGCGGCGGCAATGGCCACCAGGGTGGAGATGGAGGCGGTGTCCTGGATGGTGCCGCGGAAGCCCTCGGGGAGCCCCATCATCTGGCGCAGCCAGTCGAGGGTGCGCTCCTCGAGCTCGGTGGGCGCGGGGCCGCTGCGCCAGAGCATGGCGTTCACGTTCAGCGACGCGGCCAGCATCTCGCCCAGTATCCCCGGCCCGCTCCCCGTGATGGAGAAGTAGGCGTGGAAGCCGGGGTGGTTCCAGTGCGTGATGCCGGGCATGATCACCCGGTCGAAATCCTCCAGCACCTTCGCGAAGCCCTCCGCGTCCACCGGCGCCGACTGCGGGAGCTGCGCGGCCACCTCGCCGGGCTGCACGCGCGAGAGCACGGGGTAGCTCTCCACGTCGGCCAGGTAGTCGGCCATCCAGTCCACCACGGCGTGCGCGTGGCGGCGGAACTCGTCGGCCGGCATGTCGCCCAGGCGGGCGTGGCCGGGCAGTGGAACGGCGGGTGCGTCTGGCATCGTCATCGGCGGCTTGGTCGGCGAAGGGTGCCCGCCTAAGTTACCGCCCCCGCGCGCCGGATGCATCCGCCCGGCGCGCGGATGGACCGGCTCCGTCCGAGAGTCGAGAGGACGTCCGGGTTGTCGGCGAATTCCCTGCCTCCCTCAGAGCGATCCGGGGGACGTAGACTCAACGGGCGCTCCGGCTTGCTGTCCCCTATCCCCTGTTCCCTGTCCCATGAGATGTCCATCATCCATAAATCGTCCCGCGTGCAGTTCGCGCACGACACCGGCCACGGCGTGGTGGCGCTGGAAAGCACCGTGATCGCCCACGGGCTGCCGCACCCGCGCAACCTGGAGGTGGCGCGCACGCTGGAGAACGAGGTGTCGGGCTACGGCGCCGTGCCCGCCACCGTGGGCGTGGTGCGCGGGAGGCCGATCGTGGGCCTTTCGCACGAAGAGATCGAGCGGCTGGGCACGGCGCAGGGGGTGCTCAAGCTCTCCACGCGCGACCTGGCGGTGCCCATCGCACGCGGGCTGGACGGCGCGACCACGGTGGCGGCCACCATGTGGCTGGCGCACCGGGCGGGCGTGGGCGTGTTCGCCACCGGCGGCATCGGCGGCGTGCACCGCGGCGGGGCGCACGACGTGAGCGCCGACCTCACCGAGCTGAGCCGCACGCCCATGATCGTGGTGTGCGCCGGCGCCAAGGCCATCCTCGACCTGGCCGCCACGCGCGAGGCGCTGGAGACGGCCGGCGTGCTGGTGGTGGGATATGGCACCGACGAGCTCCCCGCCTTCTACTCGCGCGAGAGCGGCCTGCCGGTGGACGTGCGGGCCGATTCGGCCGACGAGGTGGCGGCGCTCTGGGACGCACACCGCCGGCTGGAGGCGCCCGGCGCCGTCCTCCTCTGCGTTCCGCCGCCGGCCGAGGCCGCGCTCCCCGCCGCCGAGGTGGAGGGCGCCATCCGCGACGCGCTGCGGCTCGCCGACGAGCGGGGGATCCGCGGGAAGCAGGTGACGCCGTTCCTCCTTTCTGCCGTGGCCGAGCGGACGGGCGGCCGTTCGCTGGAGACCAACGTGGCGCTGCTGCGCAACAACGCGCGCGTGGCGGCACAGGTGGCGTCGGCGCTGGCCTCGGCGCGCTGGGAGCGGTGACCAAGCCCGAGCTGCGCGCCGAGGCCCGCCGCCGCCTGCGCGCGCTGCCCCCCGCCGAGCGCGCCACGGCCGAGGCCGAGATCGCGCGGCGCGTGTGGACGGTGCCCGAGGTGGCCAGCGCGCGCACCCTCCTCCTCTTCGCCGATCTCCCCGAAGAGGTGCACACCGACACCATCGCCGCCGAGGCGCTGCGGCGCGGGCTCGCGCTCGTCTATCCGCGGACGCAGGTCGAAACGCGGACCATGACACTGCACCGCGTGGCCTCGCTGGCCGACCTCCGCACGGGCAACTACGGCATCCGCGAGCCGGCGGCGGAGGTGTGCGCCGAGGTGGCGGTGGGGGAGGTGGACGTTGCTCTGGTGCCGGGGCTGGCGTGGGACCGCGCGGGCAACCGCCTGGGCCGCGGCGCCGGCTACTACGACCGCATGTTCGCCCGCCCCGACTGGCGCGGCTTCCGCTGCGGCATCTTCTTCGCCTTCCAGGAGGCCGACGCGGTGCCGGCCGAGGCGTGGGACCTGCCGCTGGACGCGGTGGTGACGGACGCGGAGGTGTGGCGGCGGGGGGCGTCTCCCGTGTACCCAGTTGTCGAGACCGGCGGCTGAAGCCGCAGCAACGACTACGAAAAGCCTCGCAGACTGCGCGAGGCTTCACAAGCTACAGGCGTCTCACCTCGGTTCATTCGGTGAGTGCGCGATTCGAAGGAAAACCAGCAGCGCCGGCCCCTCTCGGGAGCCGGCGCCGTTGATGTCCGCGAAGGCGGACAGCGTGCCGTTGTAGCCGCGACTTCAGTCGCATTCCCTCGAAAGCTACCGGGAATGCGACGGACCCGGATCACACCCCCGCCGGCTCCCCCTCCCATGCCACGATCTCGCCCGCCATGGCGCTGGCCGCCACTGTATAGGGCGACGCGAGATACAGCTGCCCCGGGCCGCTGCGGCCGGGGAAGTTGCGGTTGATGGCGCTGATGGTCACGTCCGTCGGCTTGCGGCTGACGCCCGGGCCGGCGTTGATGCAGGCGCCGCAGCTGGGCTCGATGAAGGTGGCGCCGACCTGCTGGAAGATGCGGTCGTAGCCCTGCTCCTCGCAGTAGGCGTACACTTCCTGGCTGCCGCACTGGATGTAGAACTGCACGTGCTCGGGCTTGCGCTCGCCGCGCTCGGCGTACTCGCGCAGCACGGCGGCGTACATGTCCATGTCTTCCTTCTTCCCCGCCGTGCAGCTCCCCGCGTAGGCGATGTCGATCTTTACCGTCTCGGGCAGCTCCTGCACGTAAAGCCCGTTCCCCGGGTCGCCGGGGAGCGCGATCATCGGCTTGAGCGCCGACGCGTCGATCTCGATGGTGTGGACGTACTCGGCGTCCTCGTCCGAATACAGCCCCTCGATCAGCGCCTCGGCCTGCTCGCGGCTCATCCCGCGCTGTGCGACCAGGTAGTCGACCGCCTTCGCGTCGGGCGCCACGATGCCGGTGAAGGCGCCCACCTCGGCCGCCATGTTGGTCATCGTCGCGCGCTCGTCCACCGAGAGCGACTCCACCGCGGGGCCGGCGTACTCGATGATCTGGCCGATGGCGTGGCCGTCCTTGATGTACGGCTGGCGCAGGATCTCCAGCATGAAGTCCTTGGCCGACACGTTCTCGGGCTTCTCGCCGTGCACCAGCACGCGGAAGCTCTTGGGGACCTCCACGCGCACGTCCTTGGTGATCCACGAGTTGAAGATCGCGGTGGTCCCCACGCCGAACGCCACGCAGCCGACGGCGCCCGCGTGCGGCGTGTGGCTGTCGGAGCCGATGATGATCTGCCCCGGCTGGGCGTAGGCCTCCAGGATCTTGCTGTGGCAGATGGCCTCGGAGCCGTGCTTGCCGTGGCCCAGCTCGCCGTACAGGCGCACCCCCTGCTTCTCGGCGAACTCGCGCTGCTTCACCTCCAGCTGGTTGGCCACGTTCAGCAGCCCCATCTGGATGCGCTCCTGCGTCATCGCATCCTTCAGGAAGGTCAGGTGGTCGCGGAAGAAGAGGATGCTCTCGGGCTCCAGCACCTTCTCGTCGGCCCCCACGTACTGCTCGAAGAAGATCGCCGACATCGGCGTCACGTACTCGTGGCTGAAGCGGATGTCGGTCTGCACGAAGCCGCTGTCGCCCGGCTGCACCCAGGGCACGCCCACGGCGTTCTGGGAAAGGTCGGTCACCCAGTGCCGGGCGAAGATCTTCTCGGCGATGGTCATGGGCCGCGGGCCGCCCTGGTGCCGCGTCCCCGGCGCGCCGAACGCGTCGGAGCCCACGTTGGACGAGGAGGTGGCCGCGAGCTGCGCCGCAGCGCCTTCCACGCCGGTCTCGGCCCCGGGATCGTTCTCGCCGCTGCCGCGCAGCATGCGCACGTCTTCGCGGTCCAGGTCCTCGGCGGTGTCGCCGGCGCCGTGGCAGGAGATGGGCGGCGTGCGTACGCTGCCCTGCAGGCGCGCCACGTTGTAGTTGAACAGCCCGCCGTGCTCGATGATGCCGCGGGTGATCTCGTCGGCGCCCTCGGTGAACTCGCTCAGCGGGATGGTGTCGCCGCGGCGGATGCGCTCGATCAGCTCGAAGTTGGTGCTGGTGAGCACGCCCAGGTTCTGGCAGTTCTCGCGGTAGATGCGCTCGATGTTCTCGGCGATCACCACGCGGATGCCGGCCATCATCTCGGCGTAGGGGCTCTGCTCGCGCGAGCTGCCCTTGCCGCGGCGCCGGCCGCTCACGCTGGCCACGAAGCCGCCCTTCTTCACGCTCCCCTGCTTGATGGGGAACTCGGAGCCCGCCTTGAGCCCCAGGTACGGGAACTCGCCCAGCGTCTCGTCGAAGTAGTAGCAGATGTACGCCGGCGTGATCTCGTCGGTGGAGATGTTGTCGCGGAGCTGGCCGCGGAGCTCGTCGGTCAGCTCGATGTCTTCCCCCGCCAGCTGCCGCCGCACCAGCTCGGGCTCGTCCAGCAGGAACAACACGCGGCCCTCCAGGCGGACCTCGGGGGGGAGCTTCTCTACTTTGCGCTTGAGCAGCGAGGGAATCATCGGAAACACCTGTTCTCGGAAACGCTTCGGCCGTACGGGGCCCACAACATGAGCCGGGCGGCGGTTCGGTGCAAGCTGGGAGACGAGACGCGAAAGGCGGACCCGCGGTTTCGGCGGGTCCGCCCCTGTACCCCGCACCCCGGCCGGGGATGCATCGGAGCGCGGCCGGTCGCGAGTTGGCCCCGGCCGGCTCACGAGGTGGCGGTTCTGCTCCCTGGAGAGGCCATGGAACCGAACCGGTGACCTCCTGCTTGCAAAGCAGGCGCTCCCGCCGGCTCAGAAGCAGAAGTTGGTGGCCGGCGGGCAGGTGCACGAGTAGAAGCAGGTGGGCCGGTTGCAGGTGTGCGCCGTCGGTGTTGCAGGTGCCGCCGCTGATGCAGCCGCAGTCGATCTCGTAGCAGGTGCTGTCGGTGATGTCGAACCCGCGCACGGTGCCCTTCGGCCGCGCCACCGCGCTGGTGTCGAACGACTCCACGCTGAGCTGGTCGAGGTCGAGGCTGAGCTTCTTCATCGGGTTTGCTCCCAGGGAAAGGAACCAGGGGTGAGTGCCTGAGACAGGCGGGGGAACGCATTGGAACGCCGACGCGCGCCCCGAGGTTTCCTCCGCGAGACAAAGTTGTTCCTCCCCCCGTTTGCGTGCCTCCAGCTCCCCGCGCCCCCAATCTCCCGACGGAGCGGCGATCGGATGGAGGCGGCGAAAGGGCCGGGGGAGCAGTGGAGCACCGCGCGGATCGCTTCCCCTGAGCGGGATGCGCGGGTAGCTTCCAATCACCTCTCACCGCCGGTGGCCCATGCGCCCGATCCGAATCATCCGCCTGCTCGCCCTGGCCGCGGCGCTCCCGCTGCCGGCGGCGGCTCAGCGCTACGGCACCACGTCGGGTGCGCGGGCGGGGATGGACACCACCGTGGCGTTCGCGACCGGCGACGAGATCCGCGTGACCTCGTACCCGCGCATGGCCAGCGGCATCGAGCTGTGCGGCACCGTGGGGCCGGGGATGCAGTGGGGGAAGATGCTGTTCGCGCACTCGGACGCGGGGCGCGGAGCGCAGGACGCGGTGGTCAGCTTCCCCTCGGCGGCGGTGACGGCGCAGTGCCAGACGTACCGCGCCACGGAGGGCGAGTGGCTGGTGGTGTCGTTCGCGCGCCCGATCCAGGACGAGGTGGGGCGCGTGGCGCGCATCGGCGTGGGCGAGATCGTGCTGCCGCTGGCGCCGCTGCGGGGCCGCCGGGTCACCTTCCGCTGGCAGCGCGAGGGCCCGTTCAGCGTGAGCAGCGTGTCGCCGCCGCCCCAGACGCTGGGCCCGCCGCGGCCTTGAGGAAACGCGCCGATTTCATTAGGTTTACAGGCTGAAGGGGGCTTAGCTCAGCTGGGAGAGCGCCTGCTTTGCAAGCAGGAGGTCACCGGTTCGATCCCGGTAGCCTCCACTTCACACGGAATGGTTTGCAGCGGGGGGTGCGCGGGTTCCAACCCCTGTTTCCCCAGGCACTTGCACGAAGGAAACGCGTCCAGGACCGGCAGCAGCGGTCCTGGACGCGTTTGCGTTCACGCTTCATGACGGATCCTCCTGGACCGTGATCGAATCGAGCACCCGCGAGTGTCATACGGAGGCACAGAGACACGGAGAGGCACGATGGGTTGTCTCTGTGCCTCCGTGCCTCTGTGTGACCCCTGATTTGCCGATTTCGTGATCACGCGGCAGTGTCCGGAACCCCGCCCGGCTCCGCCGCTCCGCGGGGTCGAGGCTAGTAGATCAGCGCGATCGTGAAGATGTCGTTCGCGTCGGTGAGCGTGGTGCCGTTGGCGGCGCTGAGGGTGATGGAGGTTTCGCCGATGATCCCGTCGAGGGCGTAGAAGCCTGCGGGGAGAGCCATGTGGGTTCCCGCCTGGTTGGCCATCAGCCGCAGCATGCCCACGTTGGTGGCGTGGACGTTCACCTGCACGGCCAGCGAGGTGCCGGGCTGCTTGGTGAACGCCGAGCCCGTCACCGACAGGAGCACGGTCCGGTCGCTGGGCCACGAGATCGGCGACGTGATGGGGAGAGGGCCGGACTTGTTGACGATCACCTGGGACATGACAGCATCTCCGTACGGAATGAGGGATGGCCCCGGCGCCGCGGGGAGCGGGGACAGGTGCGTGCCATGGCTCAGAAGATCAGGGCGACGGTGAACTGGTCGTTTGCGTCGCTGAGGGTGGTGTCGTTGCCGGCGGAGAGCGTGAGGGTGGCCTGGCTGATCTGGCGGGTGATGGCGAAGAACCCCGTGGGCAGGGTCATGTGCATGGTCGCCGCGCCGGCCAGCTGCTGGATCGTCCCCAGCACCTTGTCGTCCACCAGCACCTGCAGCGTCAGCGGCGTGTTGGCCTTCTGCGTCCAGGCAGAGCCCGACACCGCCACGATGAGGGCCTCGCTGCTGGGCCACATGAAGCTCTGCTTGATGGGCAGAGGGCCGGCCTGTTCCTTGATGACTACCTGGGACATCGAAGCATCTCCGTGCGGGAGGACGTGGGGTGAACCCGGGCGCAAGATACGCCGGGTTCGCGCGCGGAGCCAGAAAAAAGATTTTTTTGTCGTATCCGGCCAGATGGCTCACAGGATTGTTTCTCCATGACTACTGCCATGGTTCGCCACGGGCGAGGCGAAGACGATCCAGGAAATTATTACGGATACTTGTCCGCAAACGTCATCCCGGCATTCGCGAACCGAAGGTGGCGTTCGCAAGCACGAGCCTGGAGGGGATCCAAGGAAGGCCGTGGTCATCGTCGGCGCGGGCAGCGGCTGGGCGAGGCGGCCTCGCGGCTGGTGGCGGCGCGGCTGCCGGATTGACCGCGACGCACCGGCCGCATCGATGCGCCGGCCCACGAACTGGCCTGGGCGCGGCCCGGCGTCACATCAGCAGCGTCTCCACCCGGTGCGCGTGGACCAGGTTCTCGCAGGGCGACCAGGCGAACACGGTGAAGCGGCCGTCCTGCGAGGCGACCATCGCCATCGCGTCACGCTGGTCGTGCACGAACTGCGCGGCGGAGAGGTGGCGCGTGCCGCCCAGCGCCGAGGGCTCCACCACATCGGGCGCGTCGCCCACCACGGGCGCGGTCACGGCCACGCGCTCCACCCGCTCGCTGCCGCGCTTGCGCACCAGCTTCACGCCGAACGCCAGCACCGCGTGGTGCTCGTTGAGCACGGCGGCGCCGTCCACCGCGGTAAGGCCGGCCACGGCGTCCACCGCGTGGTGCAGCGCCTCGCGCCATGCGGGGCGCTCACGCTCGGCGTCGCCCGCGCGCAGCAGCCGCGCCAGCCCGTCGTAGGGCGAAACGCGGTAGGGGATGGGCTGCGACGCCGACTCGCGCCATGCGTCGCTCCCCTGCGGAACCACGATCAGCGAGCCGCCGCGCCCATGCGCGCGCATCGACACGGCTAGCTGGATCAGCACGCTGGTGGCGCCCACGGCGGGGAGCGGCGTGTCGAAGCCCAGCAGCGACGAGAGCAGCGCGGGGCAGTCGGGAAGGCTGGCGCCGCCTTCGTCCACCTCCATGATGCGGTCGCCCTGCAGCACGGCGATGGTGCCGAACTTGTCGAACTCGTCGCCGCGCCGGTACTTGAGCACCAGCAGCCCCGGCTCCACCACCTCCAGCACCAGGGTGGCGGGGGGAACCAGCCGCGTGGTGCCCCACACCCGCAGCTCGCCGCCGTCGGGCCACACGCCCAGGTGGATCCCCGGCCGCTCCACCGCCGGCGCCAGCCGGGCCAGGTCGCGCGCGTTGAGCGGCAGCGACTGTTCGAACACCATCGCGTACCCGTCGGGCGCGATGAAGGCCAGGGAGATGCGCGGCGCGCGCCCCTCCTCGCGCTGCAGGCTGGCCCAGAACGCGCCGTCGATCAGCGCCTCGATGGTCTCCGCGTCTGGCAGGGGCGCCAGCCACTCCACGCCCCGCGCATGCGCGGCGTCCGCGTACCCCGCCAGGTGCCGCGCCACCGTCGGAGCGACGATCCGCGCGGCCGGATAACCCGATTCCATCCCGTGTCTTCTTCCGTCCGTCTGTTGAGTGAGCCCGCCGCCGAACGCGGGAGCATCCCGTCACGCCGCTTCCCACGCAAGGCGCGGGCTGGACGAGATGGCGACGGCCGACCCGGCGCCCTCCAGCGACGGTGCGTCGATCCCGCCGCCCGTGCTCAGTCGGCCAGCTCGCCGCGGAGGATGGTGACGGCGCGGCCGCCCAGGTGCACGCGGTCGCCCACCGAGCGCACGCGTACGGTGCCGCCGCGGCGCGAGGCCTGGTAGCCGGCCAGCTCGGTGCGCCCCAGCTTGCCCGCCCAGTACGGCGTGAGCACGCAGTGGGCCGAGCCGGTGACGGGGTCCTCGTCCACCCCCACCGCGGGGGCGAAGAAGCGCGACACGAAGTCGTACGCGCCGCCCTCGGCCTTGGCGGTCACGATCACGCCACGCGCCTGCACCCGCCGCAGCGCGCCGATGTCGGGTGACAGCGCGCGCACCTCGGCCTCGCTCGCCACCTCCACCAGCACGTCGAAGTGGCTGCGGCCCACGTACACGGGCGCCACGCCCAGCGCCTCGGCCAGCCCCTCGATCGGCTCGGACGGCTGCTGGGGCTTGGCGGGGAAGTCCATCCAGACCAGCTCCGCATCCCTGCGGCAGGTGAGCAGCCCGCTCCTGGTGTGGAAGCGCGCCTCGTCGTGGGGCCCCAGCACGCCGTGCTCCCACAGCACGTGCGCGCTGGCCAGCGTGGCGTGGCCGCACAGCGCCACCTCGGCCGCCGGCGTGAACCAGCGCAGGCCCCATCCGCCGTCTTCCGGGTGGAGGAACGCGGTCTCGGAGAGGTTCATCTCCATCGCCACGCTCTGCATCCACCCCTCGTCGGCCGGCGTGGGCATCACGCAGACGGCGGCGGGGTTGCCGGTGAACGGGCGCTCGGCGAAAGCGTCGACCTGCACGATGGACTGGGGCATGGCTCGCGGATCGAGTGCGGTGGATCGGGTGCGTGAGTGCGGCCGGTGCGTTTCGGCATCGGCCGGAGGAAGATACGCGGTGGCCCACCCGGCTGCACCACGCGCCTGACGCCGATCTCCGGATCCGCCCAGTGCACACGGCCCCCGTGCGAGAGGAGTCGAGACCCACGCGACAAAGACGCGGAGCCGAGCAGATGCCCGGCCCCGCGTCTGGTTCTTCCGCACTTCGTACTCTCGTACTTTCGTACTTACTGCACGCAGTTCCCGTGCGGATCGGGCCTGGGATGGTCCACCACCGGGCGATGGTCCAGGTTCGCCACGGTGGCGGCCAGGTCGGCCACCAGCCCCGCCACCTGCGCCATGCGCGGGTAGTCGATGTACTGCGGCTCGTCGGTCACCTGGTGGTAGTCGGCGTGCCCCCCGGTGGTGAAGAAGATGATGGGGATGCCGTAGCGCGCATACTCGTAGTGGTCACTGCGGCAGTAGATGTTCTGCGGGTGGCCGTTGGCGTCCATTCCGTAGTCGAAGCGCAGCCCGTGGCGGCCGGTGCGGTTCACCGTCTCGGCCAGGTCGCCCAGCTCGGTGGACAGGCGCCGCGAGCCCACCAGCTGCACGTAACCCGGCCCGCCGCGCAGCACCCCGCCCTCCTTGGCCTGCCCGGTCACGTCTCCCGCGCCGCCGCGGCCGATCATGTCGATGTTCAGCTGCGCCACGATCGCGTCGCGCGGCACTGTGGGATGGTCGGTGAAATATTCCGAGCCGTAGAGCCCCTCCTCCTCGCCCACGTGCCACACGAACAGCAGCGAGCGCTTCGCCCGGGGGCGCGAGGCGAACCACTGCGCGATCTCGAGTACGCTCACCGAGCCCGAGCCGTCGTCGTCGGCCCCGTTGTACACCGAGTCGGCCCGCGCCGAGGCGCCGCCGGTGCGGCGACGGATGCGGGCCAGCGCGTCGTTCACCTCGCGCTGCTGCGCGGGGGTGAGCTGGGGATCGGGGTCGTCGGCGCCGCCCGTGCGGAACAGGTGGTTCACCACGTACATCGAGTCGTGCGCCACCGGCTCGGCCCGGGTGCCGATGTGGTCGTTGTGCGCGCCGACCGCCACGTACTCGCGGCTCAGCACCGGGTCGGCGCCGCGCAGGATGGCCGCCACGTTGCGCGCGGGCACGGCGGTGGGCCGCTCCACGAAGCGCGGCGAGCCGCTGACGGTGCGCCCGGCCGCGCCCGGCTGCAGCCCGTCGGGGTCGGCCCCCATCAGCAGCGCGGCGGCGTGCTTCGTCACGTAGAGGTACGAGGGGAGCTCGGGGCCGGCCTGCCCCTGCATCACCTGCAGCGGCTCGCGGTACTGCGCCAGCGAGCTCGCGGGGATGCGGTCGAGCCCGGCGAACGCGATCCCCGCCGCGCGGATGTAGCGGCGGACCAGCGCGGGGCGGTTGGCGGTGCCCGCGGGGCTACCCACGAAGGTGGGGCCCATCCCCACCACCACCAGCTTGCCGGCCACCGCCAGGGTGTCCACCATGTGCAGCGAGTCCGACATCGTCCCGCCCCAGATCACCTGCACCCCATCCAGCGAGCGCGCGCCGGGGCCGTTGTCGCGCGGCACGTAGTCGCTCCATGCCCGCAGCGCGGTGCCATCCACGGCGAAGGGCGCGGCGTCGTCCACCACGCGCTCCACCAGCGGGATCTTCTGGAAGAAGGTGCCGTTGTCGCCCGCCGGCTCCAGCCCCAGCCGCCGCAGCTCCGCCGCGATGTACTCCACCCCCTTCGCGTTCTCGGGGCGCGCCAGCATCCGCCCCTTCATCGAGTCGTCGGCCAGGATGTACAGCCGCGTCATCAGGTCGCCCGGGGTGATGGCGGCCACGGTGGGCCGCGGCGCGTGGGTGCGCGGCAGCCCCAGGCGGGCCCACGGGTCGGCCGGCGCCTGCGCGCGGGCGGCGGCGGGAACGGCGGCCAGCGCCAGCAGCGGCAGCAGCCGGAGGTGAGAGCGGGTCATCGGCGCGGAGCGGGTACGGGTGGGGGATGATGGAGATCCGGCGACGCGCGAGCCTCCTCGCGCGCCGCCGAACGTACCCGCTGGCCACGAGGAAAGATGCGCCGGTGGGCCGAAGCGTTCGCCGGATGGTACGAAGCGGATCCCGCGCGGCGCGAAACGCTGCGAAACCACCCCCATCCACGTGCGCCAGGTCTCGATCCGTCCCCCGGGATGCAGAGAGACAACGGCGTTTCACTCGGAGCGAACGGAGTCGGCGGAGTGCACGGGAGTACGTCTCCGCCTCCGCCGACGTCGCGAGCTACGCCGATCATCTCTCCCGCCACGGGCCGGAAACTTGCCTCTTATAGGGCCTCCTGCGACCCAACGACAAGGAGGATGGCGATGGCACGCAACGGATACGGGCGCGACTACGGGCGGGGGTACGACCGGCACAGCTACGGGGCCGCCGGATACGAGATGGGCCCCGGCTGGGGATGGCGGGGCGACGACCGCGACCCCAACTGGCGCGGCGGCACCTACAATGGGATGCGGATGCAGGGCAGCTCGCGCCAGGCGGCCTATGGCCACGAGCGCTTCCTGCACCAGGCCGACCTGGGCGGCGCCGGCGGCTTCGACGGGCGCTACGACCTGCCCGAGGGGCGCTACGACGCGGAAGGGCTGTACCACGAGCAGTGGGAGGGCCGCACCCGTGGCGCCGTACCCGGGCGCTGGACGGGCCATCCCCGGTACGACCAGGACGTGCGCCGGGTGGAGAACGGCGGCGTGCGCTACGACCGCGAGTACCTGCGCCAGTACAACGCGCAGTCGCCGAGCCTGCGTCAACCCGGGGGCCCGCAGCGCTCGTGGGGCTTCAGCGAGGGCCCCGGCGCGCCGCCGATGCGCGGGCACGACACGCGCGGGCAGAGGACCGACGAGCGCGGGGCCATGGGCTACAACACCGGCGGCTTCGCCGGCAACGGCTTCCAGGGCCCCGGCACCCGCGGCTCCGCCCCCATGCAGAAGGGCGGCCGGTAGGCTTCGTCCGCGCCGGGGATGACGAGACGAGGCCCGCGGCTCCAGTGTGGAACCGCGGGCCTCGCCGCATCCAGCCCCGCCGCGCGCCCATACCAGATCCGGCTGAACTGCTTTCTCGCACAGAGCCACAGAGACACAGAGAACTGCGGTTTTCTCTGTGTCTCTGTGCCTCTGTGTGACACGTCAGCAGGTCCCTCCGCGGCGAAGATTCATGCGGATATGGTATCAGCCTTCGTCCGAGTCGTCCGCCGTCACCGCTTCGACCGCATCCGCCTGCTCGGCCGGCTCCGCTGATTCCGCCAACTCCGACGCGGGCGCGCGGCGCCGGTCGGGGGACGAGGGGTCGCGCTCGGGAGGAGCTTCGTCGCTGCGCAGGATGGTGGGGTCACACGCCTCGCGGCGGTTCTGCAGGATCACCTCCAGCTCACGCTCGCGCAGGTCCAGCGTGTAGCCGGCGCCCACGATGCCCACGCGCAGGTAGCTCAGGGTGAGCGCCGCGCCCGCGTCGCACCGGTCGGCGTTGTCGTAGCGCACGCCGCGCCCGTCCACGAACGTCACCGACCCCTTCCCCACCACCTCGCCGCGGTGGCCCGAGACCACCATGGCGGTGTCCTCGTCGATCCCCAGCCCCATCAGGTCGGCGTTGCGCGCGATCACCATGAACAGGCGCTGCAGCCGGCGGCGCTGCGTGAAGTGCGTGTCGATCACCGCGCGGAAGCCCAGCAGCCCGAAGCCGGGGCCCAGGTGGAGGTCCTGCATCTTCCCGTACTCGTCGGGCTCGCCGCCGGCCATGATCGTCTCGGTGAGCGCCGCCGCGCCCGCGCTGGTGCCGCAGATCACCGCGCCGCGCGCGTACGCCTCGGCCAGCGCCCGCCCCACGCGCGAGCCGCCCAGCGTGGTCACCAGGTGCACCTGGTCGCCGCCGCCCAGGAAGATCCCGTCGGCGTCGCGCACCAGCCCGGCCACGCGCGCGTCCTGCGCCCGGTCGCGGCTGTCCACCACCGGCATCTGCACCTGCGCCGCCCCCGCGCCGCTGAACGCCTCGAGCCAGTGGCGCGCCGAGCCCACCGGGTCCATCGACGCGGTTGTGAGCCCCACGATGCGGCCGCCCTCGCGCCCGCGCGCCAGCTCCACGAAGCGCCCGAACGCCTCGCCCGCCGGGTCGCACGCGCCGCCGATCAGCACCAGCACGCCGCGGTCGTCCGCGCGCCGCCGCGCGGGCACCTCCGCCTGCGCGGGGCTGCCGGACGACCGGCCGTTGCCATTCCCGTTACTCGACTGCCGCTGCATCTCTCTCCGCAGGTTCCCCGGCCGGCTCCAGGCCGGCCCTCAGCTCTTCCAGCGAGCGCACCGCGAGCGCCGCCGCCACCTGGGCCGCGGGGTGGGCGTCGCCTTCCAGCTCGCCCGCGTCCCGCGTCACCCCTTCCAGCTCCACCACGATCCGCCCGTCGCGTACCAGCGCCACCGCGTGCGCGACCCGCGAGTCGCGGGCGGTCACGTTGTCGCGCGTGGAGAACACGGCCACGCGGCACCCCGCGTCACGCGCCATGTCCTGCACCTCCCACTCCTTGGCCGGGCACACCACGATCCCGCCCTCGGGCACCGCGTCGGCCAGCACCGACACCAGGCGCCGCGCCAGCTCGGGGTCCTGGTAGCGCTCGGGCACGTCGGTGGGCTCGGCGTTCAGCACCACCGCGATGTCGGAACGCGAGTACGGCAGCCCCGCGTTCAGCAGGAAGCTGGGCGCCACGTCCACCACCAGCTCGCGCTGCGACAGCCCCCGTCGCACCATCTCGTCGCGCACATCCGAGCGGTCTCCCCCGCCGGTGATGCCGCACAGCACGCGCTGGTGCAGCCCGGGAACGTCGGGGGTCTCGGCCAGCGACGCAAGCTCGGCCAGCGCGAAGTCGACGGTGGCGCGCTCCAGCTCGCCCGCGTAGGCGCGCTGCACGATCTCGAGCGAGAGCGCGGCGCAGCGCAGCCCCACCTCGGCGTGCAGGTGCTCGAAGACCACCGTGTACTCGCCCTCGCGGTCGCCGCCGCGGGCGCGGCCGTAGCCCACCTCGTGGCCGATCATCCCCTGGAGCTCCAGCGCCACGTGCTCGGCCACGTGCGGCGGGTAGGTGCCGCGCCGCAGCCGCGTGACGAAGCCGCCGCGCTCGCCGATGCTGCAGCGGTGCTCCCACAGCCCCGGCAGCGCCGCGATCAGCGACTCGTTGAACCCGGCCACGTCGGCCGACGAGATCTCGTCGTACTCGCCGGGCCACACGTCCATCCGCGTGACCGGCCGGCGCGACCACAGGTTGGCGCCGCGCAGCGAGCGCAGCGACACCAGGCGGATCTCGGTGTACGGATCGGGACGGCTCATCGGCAGACCGGTGCGGGCATGGGTGCGGGTGGCGCAAACGCCGGGCCGGGCTGGGATGTGCCCCGGCCCCGGAGCGTGAGGTGTCCCCCCTGGTGGACGGATCGGCGAGCGACATGCCGGCGCCGCCCAGCCGGCCGCGCCGTCACCCGCTCACCGCCAGGCAGGAGGTGGATGGATCGGGATGCGCGGATTTGCTTGCAGATTGTCGCATGGCGGTACGCACGTCGCACAGGGAACGTTCGGCCGAGCCCGTGTGTCTGTAGATGTGCACGCGTTGTGCGCATCGCAACCCGTGCATCTGGACGGCTCGCCCCCGGACCCGCACATTGGGGCTGGTCGAATCCGTCGTCCCTTCCCTGCCTGCCTGCCCTTCGGAGTTCCCAGACATGAATTCCCGGCACCTGACGACCATCCTGGCCGCGCTCGCGCTCGCCGTTCCCGCGACGCGCGCGGCGGCGCAGCCCGAGGTGGTCGCCATCACGCGGCGCTCGAGCCCGGCCGTGATCACGCTCAACACCTACGGACCCACCGGCCGGATGACCGGGCTGGGGAGCGGCTTCTTCCTTCCCGACGGCCGCATCGCCACCAACCGCCACGTGGTGCAGAACTCGGCGCGCGTGGAGGCGGTGACGCAGGACTCGCGCAGGCTGGGCACCGCCACCTATGCCGAGGCGGTGGGCGGCCCCACCGCCGACCTGGCCATCCTGCCGCGCATCACCAATCCGCCGGCCACGCTCAACCTGGCCCGGGCGCTTCCCGAGGTGGGCGAGGCGGTGGTGGTGATCGGCGCCCCCGAGGGGCTCTCCAACACCGTCTCCACCGGCATCGTCAGCGCCATCCGGCGCATCGAGGGGCGCACGCTGGTGCAGATCAGCGCCCCCATCAGCCACGGCTCGTCGGGCGGGCCGGTGCTGAACATGCGCGGCGAGGTGATCGGCGTGAGCGTGAGCGTGCTCTCCGAGGGGCAGAACCTGAACTTCGCGGTGCCCGTCACCGAGCTGTCGCGCCTGGCGCAGGGTCCGCGCGGGCGCATCGCGCTCACCGGCGACCTGCGCTTCGGCGCCGACGGCGGCCGCAGCGGGCCCGGCGCCCGCCCCTCGGGCCCTGACGTGAGCGACCTCAACGTGCGCACCCTCCCCCGCATCGCGCTGGGGCAGACGGTGAGCGGGCGCCTGACCTCGAGCGACTTCCGCCGCCCCGACGGCTCGTACGCCGACGCCTACGTGTACACCGGCCGCGCGGGCGAGCAGATCACCATGACGCTTCGCTCCAGCGACTTCGACGCGTGGGCGGTGGTGGACGACCCCAACGGCCCCCTGCGCGAGCACGACGACGACAGCGCCGGCAACCTCGACGCCGAGCTGACGGTGACGCTGCCGCACGCCGGCCAGTTCCTGATCGTGGCCAACTCGGTGGCCGAGGGCGCCACCGGCGCCTACACCCTGTCGCTGCGCAGCGGCGGCGGCCGCTCCAACCCCGACCGTGGCAACGACGACGGCGGCAACGACGGCAGTGGCGCGGTCAGTACCGGCGCCGAGTTCAACGTGCGCTCGGCCACGCCCATCCGCGCGGGCGCCACGGTGACCGGCCAGCTCACCCGCAGCGACACCCGCCGCGGCGACGGCTCGTATGCCGACTCGTACCTGTACAGCGGCCGCGCCGGCGAACAGCTCACCGTCACGCTGCGCGCCGTGGGCTTCAACGGCTGGGTGGTGGTGGACGAGCCCAACGGCCCCTTCCGCGAGCACGGCGGCAGCAGCGGCGGCAACGTGGCCCGGCTCACCGTGACGCTGCCGCGCAGCGGGCAGTACATCATCCTGGCCAACTCGGTCGACGCCAACGCCACCGGCTCGTACACCATGTCGGTGCAGAGCGGCGGCTCGTCGGGGCCGGCCACCCCCAGCGGCGGCACCGGCGGCGACATCAGCGACATGGACCTGCGCAGCCTGCCGCGGATCACGAGCGGCCAGGCGATCAGCGGCCGCCTGACCACCAGCGACTACCAGATCACCGACGGCTCGTATGCCGACGGGTTCGTATACCAGGGCCGCGCCGGCGAGCAGATCACCGTCACCATGCAGTCGTCCGACCTGGACGCCTACGTGGTGGTGGACGACCCCACCGGCCCCCTGCGCGAGACCGACGACGACGGCGCCGGCGGCACCGACTCGCAGCTCACGGTGACGCTGCCGCACAACGGGCCGTACATCATCGTGGCCAACTCGGTGGGCAGCCCCAACACCGGGCGCTACACCATCCAGGTCAGCGGCGGCTCCGGCACGGCCCGCAAGATCGTCCCGTAATCTTCCGCCGATCGAAAGAAATCGCGCTCGCGGCCGAGTTCCGGCCGTGGGCGCGGTTTCTTTCACACGACGATCTTGACGCCGGCCTCGGTTCCGAATAAATTCCGAACAGCAACAACGATCACGTGATTGACGCCGGCCGCAGTCGCCGGTACGTTCCAGTCATAGCAGCGGGCGCCGCTGACTTCCGAACTCCGTAACCAGCTTACGGGTCTCCGCATCGCGGATAGGGGTCAGGGTGCCCGCTGTGCTTTCCCCTCCGCGGCACCCACTTCCACACGTTGAAATCCGTTTCCCACGGCTTCGACTCGATGCACAGGCTGGGCTTGTTCACCGCCGCGCAGATCCGCTCGGCCATCTCGACCTTCCCGCGGCTGGTGCCGATTGCGGTGTGGCCGCCGGCGTAGTGAAAGCCCACGGCCCCGGTGAGCAGGTCCACCACCTGGATCAGGTCGTCCTTCTTCGAATCGCGTGGCTCCACCGACTCGCAGCAGGGGTAGCGCAGCCCGCGGTCGCGCATGGCCGCGGCGTTCAGCGTGTCGCGCAGCGTGAGCAGGCGGCCGCTGCGCTGCAGGTTCAGCGCGTCCAGCCGGATGCGGTAGCGCCACCCCGGCTTCACGCGCGACAGCAGCAGCGTCCACCACGCCTTGAAGTAGCCCAGCTCGCGGTCTCCGTCGTTCCATGCGGCGTTGTCCACCAGACGCCGGTCGATCACGATGCACTTGTACTTGGCCTGCCCCGCGGCGATCGCCGCCGCCACCAGGTCGAACACCTCCACGTAGACCGGGTGGACCGACGAGCCCGAGCACTTGGTCCACTTGATCTCGCAGGTGAAGTCGTGGCGCGCGCGCACCTCGCCGATCGCGGCACGCAGCGCCTCGGCGTGGCGGGCCGGGATCCACAGGCTGCCCAGCAGGTCGTAGTGCCCGCGCTTCAGCGACTCGTCGCCGTACACCTCCAGGCACGGCAGATCGGAGCGCCTGGGCTCGGAACCCGGCGGAGTCGAGTCTTCCTTCACCGTGGTCTGGCCGTGGGGCGCGGAGAAATGAAGGGCCTCGCCCGCGATCAAGGGAAAGGCCCTCGGTTTCCGTTTGCTGCGCCAGCGAAAGTGGCCGCGCCGCGCACCCGTGTCAAGCGTGATGGGACCTGGGAATCGGCACCAATGGGCGCCGGCGTGCCTGAACGGGAACGGAGTGCACGCGCGGCGGGCACGATCCCTCTCCGTCCACGAGCGAAAGAAGCAGAGCCGCGGAGGGAATCGTTCCCCGCGGCTCTGCTTCTGTTTCGGTCTGACGTTCAGGTCCCTGCTTCGCGGACGGTCCCAAAGTCGCCCGAGCGGCCGAGCTACAGCCCCGTGCCCGTGGCGCGGGGGCGGAGCTGGGCCAGCACGCCGGGGACGTCGTCGGCCAGCACCACGGCCACGTCGCCCTCGCCCAGGATCTCCAGCGCGCGGGCCACGGCGGCGGCCTCGCCGGGCGCCTGTTCGATCTGGTCGCCGTGCAGGCCGGCCTCGCGCAGCCCCTCCACCAGCAGCCCGGCAACCTCGCCCGGGCGCCGCCCGCGCAGGTCGTCGTCCTCCTTCACGATCACCAGGTCGAGCCCGGCGCAGAAGCGGGCCACCGAGCGCACGTCCTCGTCGCGCCGGTCGCCGGGGACGGCCACCACGCCGATGCGGCGGCGCGCGGGGATGTTGGCCACCATCTCCATCAGCCCCTGCACCGCGGCGGCGTTGTGCGCGTAGTCCACCAGCACGCGCGCGTCGCCCACCCGCAGCAGGTTGAGGCGCCCCGGCGTCATGCTGGGCGAGGGGAAGAAGGAGAGCAGCCCCGAGCGGATGGTGTCGTAGCGCACTCCCTGCACGTAGGCCGTGGCGATGGCCGCCAGGATGTTGCCCTGCTGGAAGCGCGCGGCGCCGCCCATCATCAGCGGCACCTCGGCCACGCCGGCGATGGGGATGCGCAGCCGGCCGCGGCGGATCACGAAGGTGTTGTCCTCGATCCTCGCGCCGATCCCCGCCCGCGCCACATGCTCCTCGAAGTGCGCGTTCGCGCCCTCGGGGAGCGTGGAGAAGAGGACGATGTCGGCGCCAGTGCGGTCGCGCATGGCGTAGACCAGCGGGTCGTCGGCGTTGAGCACGGCGTGGCCCTCGCGCTTCACCACCGCGGGGATCACCGACTTCACCTCGGCCAGCTGCTCCAGCGTGTTGATGCCGCGCAGCCCCAGGTGGTCGGCGGTCACGTTGAGCACCACGCCCACGTCGCACTCGTCGAACCCCAGGCCCGCGCGCAGCAGGCCGCCGCGCGCCGTCTCCAGCACCGCCACGTCCACGGTGGGGTTGGAGAGGATGATGTTGGCCGAGAACGGGCCGGTCATGTCGCCCTCCATCACCAGCCGGTCCTGGAGGTACACGCCGTCGGTGGTGGTGAAGCCCACCGTCTTCCCCGTCTGCCGGAACAGGTGCGCCACCAGGCGCGTGGTGGTGGTCTTCCCGTTGGTGCCGGTCACCGCGATCACCGGGATGGTGTAGGCGTGCCCCGGCGGGTACAGCATGTCGATCACGGGGGCGCCCACGTTGCGGGCCTTCCCCTCGCTGGGGTGCGAGTGCATGCGCAGCCCCGGCGCGGCGTTGACCTCGATGATCACCGCCCCGTTCTCGCGGAAGGGCACCGAGATGTCGGGCGACAGCACGTCGATCCCGGCGATGTCGAGCCCCACGATCCCCGCCGCCATCTCGCACGAGGTGATGTTGTCGGGGTGGATCTCGTCGGTGCGGTCGATGGAGGTGCCGCCGGTGGAGAGGTTGGCGGTGGCGCGCAGGTACACCGCCTCGCCCGCCGCGGGCACGGTGTCCCAGCTCATGCCGCGGGTGCGCAGGTACTCCTCGCTCACGGCGTCGGCGGGGAGCCGGGTGAGGGTGCGCGTGTGGCCGCGGCCGCGGCGCGGGTCGCGGTTGGCGGTCTCCACCAGCTCGCGCACGGTGTGGCGGCCGTCGCCCACCACGTGCGCGGGCACGCGCTCGGCCACCGCGGCCAGGCGCCCGTCCACCACCAGCACGCGGTAGTCGCGGCCCGTCACGAAGCGCTCCACCACCACCCGCCGCCCGTACGAGCTGGTCACGGGCCAGGCGGCGCGGATGTCGTCCTTGCTGTCGAGCCGCCCCGAGATGCCGCGGCCGTGGCTGGCGTCCAGGGGCTTCATCAGCAGGGGAAAGCCGATCTCGTCGGCCAGCTCGAGCGCGGCGTCGAGCGAGGTGGCGGTGTCGCCCTGGGGCACGGGGAGGCCGATGTTGCCCAGCACGCGCCGGGTGTCGTCCTTGTCCTGCGCGATCTCCACCGCGATCGCGCTGGTGTAGTCGCTCATGGCGGCCTGGATGCGGCGCAGGTTCTTGCCCAGGCCCAGCTGCACCAGCGAGTACGAGTTGAGCCGCCGCACGGGGATGCCGCGCCGCACCGCCTCTTCCACGATGGCCGCGGTGGAGGGGCCCAGGCGCACGTTCTCGCGCAGGTCGTGCAGGTCTTCGATCGTGGTGTCCACGTCGAAGGGCCGGCCGGCGATGCAGGCGCGCACCAGCTTGCCCGCGTCGCGCACGGCCTGAAGCCCCACGTCCACCTCTTCGTAGGCCACGATCAGCCACCACACCCCGGGGTCGCCGCTCTCCACCACCCGGCCGAACGACACGTCGCTCCCCGCCAGCGTCTGCAGCTCGAGCGACACGTGCTCCATCACGTGCGGCAGGTGCGTCCCCTCCTCCAGCCGCGCCAGGAAGCCGCCCTCGCTGCCGCGCGAGCACGGGTGCTCGCGCAGGGTGGGGAGGAGCTCCACCAGCCGCTCGTTGAAGCCGGGGATCTGCGTGGTGGGCACGTCCTCGAGCGCGCCGAGCGTCACGTCGCAGGCGATGACGGGCGCCAGGCGCCAGAAGTTGGGCCCGCGCAGCGCCCGCAGCCGGGAGATGCGCAGGTCTTCGGGGTCGTAGCCGGCCACGTGGGCCGGCGACTCGCTTTGTGTGGTTGACATGTGTGTTGGGTGGGCGGTCAGGCCCGGTTCGAGCGCTACCGGCGCGGGTCGCGCCTGCGCTCCCAGGCTTCGGGCTCGCGCATCCCGCCGCCGCGCGCGGGCGTGGCCGATGCCGAGCCCCGGTGGCCGTCGCAGTCGATGCGCCGCGCGAAGGTGCCGGCGCTCGCCGCGTCGGCAGCCCGCGCATGCATGCGCCGGTCGGCGCCGCGGTCGTTGGTGCTGGTGCTCATGCTCGTGTGCATCCGTGTTCCCGAAGCCCGCGCCGACGCGGACGATGCGTCGCTGGGGCACGCCGGAAGGAGCAGGGAGCATGCCATGCACAGGTGCAGGCCGCGCCCCGCCGGGGCCTGGGGAACCTCTGGCAACTCCCCGGCGGAGCAAAGCTGCGCGACGTCGAGCGATGGACTGCCGACCGCGACGTATCGAGAACGTACCGGCGTATCGCACACGCACCTGATGCGTGAGGGATGCGCGCCCGGAGGGCCGGGACCGCGGCGGCCCGCTTGCGCCGTCCTCTCCGTCGACGCGAATGCCGGGAGCGGGCCGCCGTGGGCCCGGCTGCGTTGGGCACGGCGGTATCGTGCCCTACGCAGCGCGCAGCCCGGTTCGGCGCCTCGGCGCCGAACACGCCCAGACCGCGGTTCGAATCCGCGATGCTGGATCAAAGTACGACGTCGGAGGGCGCAGGGCACGATGCGCGGCGCTGCGGATCGCGCGTTCCCCTGCTCCACGCCGTCCCCTCGTCCTTTGCGCCGCTGGATGCTAGGTTATCCACACCGAACCGCTTCGGCGCGGCCGAGGCCGCCGGACGACGACGAACGACCTTCACGAGCTGACCCAAACGATGGCTACCGTTGAACTTGCCGCCGGCGCGCCGCTGACCGTGCTGAGCGAGGACGAGCAGATGTTCCGCGACCTGGTGCGCCAGTTCGCCAACGACGAGGTGCGCCCGCGCGTGAACGCGATGGACGAGGCGCAGAAGATGGACCCCGCGCTGATCTCGCAGTTCTTCGAGCTGGGGCTGATGGGCATCGAGGTGCCCGAGGAGCTGGGCGGCACCGGCGCCTCGTTCTTCACCGCCGCGCTGGTGGTGGAGGAGCTCTCCCGCGTGGACGCCAGCGTGGGCGTGTGCGTGGACGTGCAGAACACGCTGGTGAACAACGCCTTCCTGCGCTGGGGCTCGGAGGCGCTGAAGGCCAAGTACCTCCCCACGCTGTGCACCGAGAAGGTGGGCGCCTACGCGCTGAGCGAGGCGGGCTCGGGGAGCGACGCCTTCGCCCTGGCCACCCGCGCCGTCGCGGCCGACGGCGGGTACCGGCTCACGGGGCGCAAGCTGTGGATCACCAACGGCGGCGAGGCCGAGATCTTCATCGTGTTCGCCAACGTGGACCCGGCGCAGGGGTACAAGGGGATCACCGCGTTCATCGTGGAGAAGGAGTTCGCCGGCTTCAGCGTGGGGAAGAAGGAAGACAAGCTGGGCATCCGGGCTTCCTCCACGACCGAGCTGATCCTGGAGGACGTGCTCGTGCCCGCCGAGAACGTGCTGGGCGAGGTGGGGAAGGGCTACAAGACGGCGATCGAGACGCTGAACGAGGGCCGCATCGGCATCGGCGCGCAGATGATCGGGATCGGGCAGGGGGCGCTGGACGCCACCGTGAAGTACGTGCAGGAGCGCGAGCAGTTCGGCAAGCGGATCGGCGACTTCCAGGGGGTGCAGTTCCAGATCGCGCAGATGGCCGTAGAGCTCGAGGCGGCGCGGCTGATGGTGTACAACGCGGCGCGCCTCAAGGACGCCGGGCAGCCGTTCCTGCAGGAGGCGGCGATGGGCAAGCTGTTCAGCAGCCAGGTGGCGCAGCGCATCGCCTCCACCGCCATCGACCTGTTCGGCGGCTACGGCTTCACCCGCGAGTACCCGGTGGAGAAGTTCTACCGCGATTCGAAGATCGGCACGATCTACGAGGGCACCAGCAACATGCAGCTGCAGACGATCGCGAAGAACCTGATGCGGTAGCTCGCCGCGAACGTCGGAAGGATCGAGGGCCCCGGCGGGATCCCTGCCGGGGCTCTCGTGTGTCCGCCTCGTGGATTGGTGATCGTCGAGTGGCGGCCACATCCCGATCCGACCGTGAGTTCTACGACTGCGGCGTAGATCGCGATCGCGCGCCCTTTCCCGCGGCTCTCCGCAATCGAACCGCGGTCGCCACATTTCCGGGAGATCCCGGCTTACGTCGGCCAGGGCGCGGTGAAGCTGAACTTCATCACCCGCGCCAGCCGCTGGAAATCGGCGAGGTTCGCCGTGACCAGGGTCATCCCGTTCTCGCGACAGCAGGCGGCCAGCAGATGTAGAGGTTCGTGTCCACACGTATGCCGGCATCAGACGGCCTCAAATCCATCCTCCATGCCCCCAGAGCCGCCGATACGTTCGATTCCCGCAACGAGCTCATCCCGGAAGATCACGAGCGCGAGTGCCTGATCGATCGCATCGGTTTCGCTGTGGGCACCGAGGATTTCAACCGCCCGGTCCAGCTTTGCCTGGTCGATATTCACGTTCTTGCGCCGAACCTGCGGCGGAGCGACACGCTTCATCTGATCTCTCCTCACTCTGTGCAAATTGAAATTCGTTCTGTATTCCTGCGAGATTAAGCCGTCGAGCGATTCTGCCCTAACGCAACGAGCCCCCGCCGTCTCCCGGCCGGGGGCTCGCTCGTGCGTCTACCCCACGCGGCGGCTTACTGGGCGAGCGTCCAGGCGATCGGCATGGTGACCTGCACGCGCACGGGCTGGCCCTTCACCGTGGCGGGGCGGAAGCGGGCGCGGCGCAGCACGCTCTGCGTGGGCGCGTTGAACCCGGCGTTCGGCGAGCTGACGATCTGGATGCTGCCGGGGTCCACGCGGCCGTCGGCGCCCACCACGAAGCTGGCCGTGACGCTCCCCGACACGCGGTTCGCCTGGAGCTGGGCCGGGTAGCGGTCCTGCAGCGCGCGCTGCAGCTCGTTGACGTTGGTGAGCCGGGGGCGCTGCTCCACCACGTCTTCGTCGAACACCCGGCTACCCGACGGCGCCGCGGGCTCCTCGCGCGCCGGGGCGGGCGCGGCGGGCGGCGGCGTGGGGCGCGGCTGCGCGATGGCCACCTGCTGCGGCGCGGCGCGCTGCGGCTGTGCGACGGCCATCTGCGGCTGGGGCTGCGCCGGCGCGGGCTGCTGCGGTGCCGGCTGCGCCGGCGCGGGCTGCTGCGGTGCCGGCTGCGCCGCGGCCGTCCTGGCCTGCTGCGCGAGCTGCTGCTGCAACAGGAGCTGCGCCTGCCGCAGCTTCTCCTCGTCCTGGCGGCGGCGCGCGTCGTCCTGCTGCTTCTTCCGCAGGTCGGCGGCGCGCTGCTGGGGGGTGCGCGACGCGGTGTCGGCGGCGGCGGGCGCGGGGGCGCTGGCTCGCGCATCGGCGGCAGGGATCGCCGCGGCCGGGGTGGCGGAGGGCACGGCGGGCGCCTGCGCGATCTGGCTGGCCAGCGGCACCGCCGCCGCGTTCGCGGGATTGGCGCCGCGCCGGGTGGCCACCCACGCCGCGCTGCCCAGCACCAGCAACCCCAGCACGAACCCCGCGGCCATCGCCTGGCCCTTGAACCCGCCCTTGCCCGCCGCCGCGGCCCGCCTGCGAGCGGCGCCAGGCATGGGCGTGGGCGCGAGCGCCGGCACGGCAGGCGCGGCGGCGGGCGCGAATGCCGGCGTCTCCGCGATCGCCGGCTTGGGCACGATCGGGAGTGACGCAGAGGGCGTCACCGCGACTGCTGCTATCGCTGCGGCCGGCGCGGCCATGCCCGGAATCGATGCGGCTGGCGGCGCGGGCGTCTCCATCGACGTGGCGACGGGCTGCGGCTCAACCTGAGTCGTCGCTGCGGCGCTGGCGGCGAGGGGAGCGACCACCGGCGGCTTGGCGGCCTGCGGCGGATAGTACAGCTCCAGGTCCGGCGCCGCGGATCCCACCCGCTTCGGCGGGGCTTTCGCCACCGGCACGCGCGTCAGGTCCGCTGGCGGCGGCGAGGCGGGAACGTGCGGCGGCGCGATCGGTGTCGAGGCGGCAATCGCGGGAGCGCCGACAGGCGCGGCATCGACGGCAGGCGCATCCGCCCCAGCTGCGGGCACGTCCACCGGCGCACCGGCGTCCACCAGCGCAACGGTCCGCTCGAGCGACTCGACCGTGTCGAGGTCCGCCACGCTGGGCTCGTTCTCGTCCACCGCCAGGTCGGCGATCTCCACCGCCGCCGCGTCGTCACCCGTGTCGACCGCCAGAATCCCCCCGGCGGCGGCGACGAACGCCGGAGCGACGGCAGCCACGACTGCGGGCGGATCGACCGATGCGGCAACCGGCGGCGCGTCAGACGCTGCAGCGACGGCCGGTGCTGGCGCGGCGGATTCGGCTTCCGCTGCCGCATGCGGTACAGGCTCCGCCGGCTGGGCGGAGGCGTGCGAGCCCGGCGTGATCTTGCCCAGCACCATCACCTGCCGCACCTGCTGCTGCAGCGCGGCCGAGAACGCGGCGCCGTCGGCGAAGCGCGCGGCGGGGTCGCAGCACAGCGCCTGCAGCACTGCGTCCACCACCTGCGGCGGTACGGCCGAAGCCACATCGACGGGGGGCTGGGCCTCCACGGCGCGGCCCTCGGCCAGGGCGCGGCGGGCGGCCTCGTCGAACGGAAGGTGGCCGGTGAGCAGCTCGTAGCCCACCACGCCCAGGCTGAAGACGTCGCTCGCCGGGGCCAGGCGCAGGCTGCCGGCCGCCAGCATCTCGGGCGAGGCGTAGGCGCTCACCTCGGGCGGCGCGCCGGCCAGCGACTCGCGGCGGACGATCTGCGGCACGCCGAAGCCGGCCACCTTCACCCGCACCTGCCGCTCGCCATCGCCGCGCACCAGGTACAGGCTGGCGGGGCGCAGGTCGCGGTGCACCAGCCCGGCGCGGTGCCCCGCCGCCAGCCCCTCGGCCGCGTCGCCCAGCAGCCGCAGGCCCAGCGCGATGGGTGGCTTGCCACGCTGCTGCAGCACCGACGCCAGGGTCTGACCGCGCAGCAGCTCGCCGGCGGTGAAGTCGAGGTCCAGCTCCTCGTCGTGGCCCAGGCAGTAGACGCCGGCCACGTTGGGATGCTCGATGCCCGCGGCCGCGCGGACCTCGCCCGCCACCAGCCGGCGGAAGCGCTCGCGTGCCTCGGGCGTGCGCGGGGCGGCCAGCACCTTCAGCGCCACCTCCACCGCCGTCTGCGCGTGCCGCGCGCGGTACACCAGCCCGCCGCGTCCCCGGCCGATCAGCTCTTCTACGGCATAGCGCCCGTCCAGGGTGCGTCCGATGAGCAGTCGTTCAAGCCCCACCATGGCTCAACATCGCGAGAAGAAGGGGAAGCATGGCTCCACGGACGCCACGCGGCTTTGGCCCCCGCGGCGGCACGGCGGCCGAAGCGGCGGGAAACACCGGGACCTGCGGAGATGCGACGACCCGGGCTCTCCAGGGGAGTCCGGGAAGGGTTTGCGTACGGCTCGGAAAACTCGCGCGCGGAGCCGAATGGATGCGTGGGCGCGTCCGTGCGGCGAGCAGATCGGAATTTGGGGTCAGGAAGGCGGAAGCTAAGGTGACCGTTCGCGGTGGTCAATACAAATGCAGCGCGGCAGCGGGCTTCACGGGCACTGTGCCTTTATCAAGTAGCAGATTGCACAGGGTGATCGCGGATTGACCCGTCGCCGCGGGCGCGCGCTGATCATCGTCATACCGGATCAGGTGATCGACGGGGCATTCGGAACGACCGACACGGCAGGAGGTCACACGGAGAAACGGAGAAAACGGAGGAAAGACAGGCAGTTCTCCATTCCCTCCGTTCCTCCGTGTGACCCAGATCGTTCAGCATGCATCTGCGGATAGGCATCGTCATTAGGCCTGATCGGGATCAGACGCAGGCTCGGAGGCACGGATTTACTGGCCGAGAACGGCGGGCAGGTATCCCTCCAGCGGGATGGCGTGAGGGTCTCGAAGACGCGACGCGAGGCGGGGATGCAGAAAGCCGGCGAGCCGCGGGGATGCGGCTCGCCGGCTTCTCGTCATCCAGCGGATGCGTCAGAGACGGATGCGGAGGCCGGCCTCCACGTTCACGTACTGCGCGTCTTCCACCTTGTTGAAGCTGGCCTGCGGGGTGAAGCTGAAGCGCGGCGAGATGGGCACCTCCACGCCGCCGCCCAGCTGGAACCCGAGCTCCGAGTCGCCCGACAGGCTGCCGCCGTCGCCGGTGATGGCGGCCTTCTGGTACAGCGCGCCGCCCTTGAGGAAGGGCGTGAACCCCGCCATCGGCGACAGCGAGAAGCGCAGGCCCGCGTCGAAGCCCTTGATCTCGGCGTCGGCCTCGTCGGTGTCCTTGAAGGCGAAGCGGTTGTAGTTGTAGCCCGCGTACACCGCCAGCTGCGGGGTGAACTGGTACAGCACGTCGCCGGTGAACGCCAGGCCCACCTCCAGGTCGTCGCTGTCGTCGCCCATGGGGATCGAAAGGCCCGCGCGGGGCTCGATCGAGAACGGGGTGGTGGGGCCCGACTGCGCGTGCGCGCCGGCCGCCGCGAACGCCGCGACCACGCCGAGCGCCAGGATGCTCTTCTTCATGTCTGCCATTCGCTGTTCGATGTGAAGCGGCACGCCCGGCAACGAGAGCCGGGCGTGCCGTGGAATCCCCGACGTAACCGCTTACAGGCGGATGTTCAGGCCGATGCCGAGGTGCACGTTCGACACGTCGACGTCGTCGTCCTCGCCATCGTCCTCACCGGGGTTGAACTGGCTGTAGCCCACCTGCGGGGTCAGCGTGATGCGCGGAGCGACCGCGATCTCCACGCCGCCGCCCACGTCGAAGCCCAGCTTGGTGTCGCTCGAATCCTCGCCCAGGTCGCCGAAGTCGGCGCCGATCTTGTGGAAGATCGCGCCGCCGCGGAAGAACGGCGTCACCGGCAGCCCGGTGGGAGACGCGAAGCGCGCCTTGAGGCCCACGTCAAAGCCCTGCTCGGTGAACTTGCCGGTGTCGCTGCCGCCCAGGTCCTCGTCCACGTCGAAGCGGTTCCAGGTGTAGCCGCCGTAGATGCCCACCACCGGCGTCACGTTGAACGTCACGTTGCCGTTCAGGCCGATGCCGGTCTTGGCCAGCTCGCCCCAGTCGCCCTGCGGCAGCACCGCGCCCACGCGCGCCTCGAACGAGAGCGGCAGCGAGCTCTGCGCCTGCGCCGTGCCGGCAAACGCCACGGCGGCCAGCGCCGCCAGCGCGAACGTCGTCTTCTTCATCGGTCTCTTTCCTCTGGTTCCGGTTGTTGCCCCGTCGCCGCCAGTGGGGCGGCGCCGGAGCGCGGCCAATTGAAGGCAGCCTCCGCGCCGCGTCAATCGCAGCACGGAAACTCCGTCGGTTGGCAAAACAGGCAAGTTGCCTGCCACCAATGGCTTAGGTTACAAACACTTGGCGCTGGACGCCATGTTTCGAGCCCCTGGCGAGCCATGCCGTGAACCGCGGTTCGTCCCCGCGAGGGGACAGGCGCGTCCCGCCGCGCGTGTCGGTGCGGAACACCCGGGGCGTTGCGCAACCCTTGCGTCTGCTGGCGGCGGGCGTAGTGTTCTGCAAGCGAACGAAGCTGCTGCACCCCGGCCGGAACCCCCTTCTCCCTTCCCGAGCCGTGAAATTCCGCGCGCGGCACCCGGCGGCAAGCGCCGCCGTGCAGCGCCCGTTTTCCCGAGGCAGATGAACGTATCCACCCACCTGGACGGCGCCGGCCTGCGCGGCGCCCTGCTCACCGCCAGCGAGTACGTGCAGCGCCACCGCGCCGACCTGAACCGCATCAACGTGTTCCCGGTGCCCGACGGCGACACCGGCACCAACCTGGCGCTCACCGTGTCGTCCATCGCCGACCGGCTGCGCGGCGTGAGCGACGAGTCGGTGGGCGTGGTGGCGCGCCACGCCGCCGAGGCCGCGATCCTGGGCGCCCGCGGCAACTGCGGGATGATCCTGTCGCACTTCCTGCTGGGCTTCAGCGACGCCGTGGGCGACCGCGCGCGGCTGGGCGTGGGTGACTTCGCGGGCGTGTGGCGCCGCGCCACCGAGCACGTCTACCGCGCGCTGGAAAAGCCGGTGGAAGGCACCATGATCACCATCATGCGCGCCGTGGCCGACGAGGCCGAGCGTCTGCAGCACCTCGACTTCGTGGTGCTGTTCGAGCGGCTGATGCTGAAGGCGCGCGAGGCGCTGGCCAACACCCCCGAGCTCCTTCCCCAGCTCAAGGCCGCCGGGGTGGTGGACGCGGGCGCAAAGGGCTTCGTGCACATCATCGAGGGGATCTCGAGCTTCGTGGCCGGCGACCCGCTGGTGGCGCTCGACGAGGTGCCCGACTGGGACGCCGAGCCCGCCTTCGCGGCGGCCGCCGCCGCGGCCTACCCGGCCGAGGAGGAGACCTTCCGCTTCTGCACCGAGGCGCTGGTGCGCGGCCCCGCCATCCCCGAGGCCGACCAGGTGCGCGCGGTGCTGCGCGAGCGGGGCGACTCGCTGGTGGTGATCCGCGCGGCCGACATCCTCAAGGTGCACATCCACACCGACGAGCCCGACGAGGTGTTCGCCTACCTGGGCTCGCTGGGCGAGCTGGCCACGCACAAGGCCGAGGACATGCGCGCCCAGCACGCCGCCGTGGAGCGCGCGGCCCGCAGCGGGCACATGACGCTGGCGCGGCGCCCGGTGAGCATCGTGGCCGACACGGCGTGCGACATCCCCGAGGAGGTGGTGCGCGCGCACGGGATGCACCTAGTGCCGCTGTCGCTGATCTTCGCCGACGAGGTGCTGCGCGACCGCGTGGACATCTCGGCCGAGGCCTTCGCCGAGCGGCTCAAGGCGGGCGCGCACCCCAGCACCTCGCAGCCCACGCCCGCCGCCTTCGCCGAGGCCTTCCGCCGCGCGGGCGACGAGGGCGAGGCGGTCGTCGGCGTGATCCTCTCCTCCGGCCTCTCCGGCACCTTCGCCTCGGCGCAGGCGGCACTCAAGCAGCGCGGCGAGGGCGAGGTGCCGGTGCACCTGTTCGACTCGCGCGGGGGCTCGGTGCTGCAGGGGCTGCTGGCGCTCAAGGCGTCGGAGCTGGGCGAGCTGGGGTGGGAGCCCGAACGCATCGTGGCCGAGCTGGAGCGGGTGCGCGCGCAGAGCGGGATCCTGGTGGTGCTCGACACCTTCGAGCGCGCGCTGGCCTCGGGGCGGGTAGGCCGGGGGCGCGCCTGGCTGGGCAGCCTCCTCGACATCAAGCCCGTGCTGGAGGTGGACGAGGCCGGCAAGCTCAACCCCATCGCCAAGCTGCGCGGGCGCAAGCAGATGCTGCCCAAGATGATGGAGCTGCTGGCCGCGCGCGTTCCCGCCGGGGCGAAGAAGATGCGCTTCGGCGTGTTCCACGTGGCCTGCCCCGAGGTGGTGGACGACGTGGTGCGCGAGATCCGCGGCCGCTGGGGGAACCGCGAGGTGATGACCGCGGCGGGCACGCCCATCATCGCCACGCACGCCGGCGAGGGGGCGTGGGGCGTCGCCTGGATGGTGGAGGATTGAGGGCAGGTCGCGGGAAGATGAAACCCGGAGGGCCGTTCGGCCGTCCATAGGTGTCGGCGCAGCGCGGCCGACGCCCGTGCGTCGAGCCCGGCGAGCGCACCCTGGAGCGCGGAAACGGATGCGCGCCCCTTCGCCGGCACCGGCCGGGGAAGGGGCGTGTGACTTGCACCTTCGGCCTGCGCACCTCGTCCCGAACCACCGCGGCCCGCGGCCCCCTGGAGGCGGTATGTACGTTCTGGTGCAGCACTACGTGTCCGACCCGCACACCTTCTGGTCGGACGTGCGCTACGCGCTGGCGGCGCTCCCCCGCAACCTCTCGCTCCACCACGTGTACCCCACGGCCGACGGCAGCCACGCCGTGTGCGTGTGGGAAGCCGAGTCGGTGCGCGACGTGAGGGCCTTCATCGAGACCTACGTGGGCCACGTGAGCCGCAACCTCTACTTCCAGGTGGAGAACCGCGAGGGGATCGCCACGCCGGGCGAGATGGAGGGGGTGACGGCGAGCGGGCCGCGGCGGTTCACCGCCGCGCAGGCGGCCTGAGCGGCGGGCCGCCGGCGCTCGCAGACCGTCGCCGGCGACCCCGCAGTTATTTCCGCCCCTGCACCTTTTTGCAGCATCGGGCCAGTCCCCCGGCCCGCCCGGTCAAATCCGTCCTCCCCTGCTCACCTCCCCATCGAGCAGTCTCTCTGCCTTTCCGTCCAGCGCCCTCCCGCCTCGCCCGCGTCCCGCCCTACCCCGCCGCGATCCCCAGCCTCTGCATCAGCCGCATCGCGTCGAACGGCGCGCGCACCTTGGCGTCGTTGTCGAAGTAGACGTAGACGTCGCGCGTCTTCGCACCGCGCGCGTCCACGGGCGAGACGCAGGTGCGGTCGGCGGGCTGGCAGCCGCGGCGCCACTCGCGGATGCGGGCGGCCCACCAGTCGAGCTGCGGGTCGGTGTACCCGCTGGTGTACAGATCTTCGGCCCCGTGCAGGCGCACGTAGACGAAGTCGGCCGTCACGTCTTCGGCATAGGGCCAGCGGCCCGCCGTGTCGGCGAACACTAGCGCGGCGTTGTGGCGGCGGAGGAGGGCGACGAAGTCGGCGCCCAGGAAGCCGGGCGAGCGGATCTCGAAGGCGTGGCGCAGCGGCGCCTGCACCTCGGCCTCGGGCCAGGCGCGGCCGGCCAGGCGCTCGTCGTGGTGCTCGGCCAGCGCGGCGGCCTCGGCCGACGTCTTCGGCAGGAGGTCGAGGAAGCGCTCGAAGCGCTCCAGGTCGGCGGGCATGCGCTCGGGGAACTGCCAGAGGATGGGCCCCAGCTTCTCGCCCAGCCGCAGCACCCCCGACGCGAAGAAGTTGGCGAGCGCCGTGTCCACGTCCTTGAGCTTCTTCATGTGGGTGATGAAGCGGCTTCCCTTCACGGCGAAGACGAAGCCGGGCGGCGTGGCCTCGTACCAGCGGCGGTAGCTGGTGGGGCGCTGGAGGGAGTAGAACGATCCGTTAATCTCGATCGACGCCATCTTGCGGCTGGCGTACTCCAGCTCGCGCTTGTGCGCCAGCTTCTCGGGGTAGAACACGCCGCGCCACGGCGCGTACGTCCACCCCGAGATCCCCACGTATGCTCGCCCGCTCGCCACCTGCTTGGCCGCCCGCTTCGCCGCCATCGTCCGCCCCCCCCCTCGCCGTGGCCGTTCTCCGTTCCCTCCGTTCCTCCGTGTGAACCCAAGCCGTTGCCATAAGCCGAGGTCGGGGGAGGAAAAGCGGTCCGCGCGCCGGTGCGTGAAGCGTGCCCGCACACCCGGTTGCGTCGGTTGATGCGCACGGAGCGCGTGCCTATCGTGCACGGAGTGGCGCACACTCCATTCGGGAGGATGATGAGCGATCCAGCGCGTCAGCCGCACGTGGTGATCATCGCCGGGCCCAACGGCGCGGGAAAAAGCACCCTCGCGCCGCGGCTGCTGATGCAGGAGTTCGGCGTGTACACCTTCGTCAACGCCGACATCGTGGCGCAGGGGCTGGCCGCGTTCGACCCCGCGTCGGCGGCGGTGCAGGCGGGGCGCGTGATCCACCGGTGGATCGGGGAGCTGCGCGCGGCGCGGGTGGACTTCGCGTTCGAGACCACGCTGGCCGGCCACGCCCTGCGCCGGCAGATCGCGGAGCTGAGGGGCGCCGGCTACGTCATCCACCTCGTCTACCTGTGGCTCCCCAGCGCCGACGCGGCGGTGGAGCGGGTGCGCGGCCGCGTGCGCGTGGGCGGCCACGCGGTCCCCGACGCCGACGTGCGCCGCCGCTACCACCGCGGCCTGCGCAACTTCCTCCACACCTATCGGCAGATGGCATCCGACTGGCTGGTGTACGATGCGACCCAGGGGATCTCGGGCCGCCTGCCGCCACCGGTCGCGGTGGGAGCCGGCGACGTCGTGAAGCAGGTGTTCGACCGCGAGGCGTGGGCGATCATCGACGGAGCCGCGCGATGAACAAGCACCCGGCGAAGGACATCTCCGCGCTGATCCGCGACCGCACGGCGGTGGATCGCGCCGTGGCGCTGGCCGCGCAGGACGCCGTGCGCCTGCACCGCCGCCACCGCGTGCCGCTGGTGAGCTGGCGCGACGGGCGGGTGGAGTACGTGGACCCGTGGCAGGTACCGTTGCCCGAGGACGAGGAGGGCGAGACCGCGCCGGGTGCGTGAGTGCGCCGATGCATCGGCCGGAGTCGGTGCGCTGGAGCAAATCGCCCGCTATGTTGGCCCTGGAGACGCCGCGCCGTCGATGTCCGCGAAGGCGGACAGTGTGCCGTCGTAGCGGCGAGTTCACTCGCATTGTCACGGAGCTCGGCCCGCGCGCCTGTCATGTGAATCCGCCGCGCGCCTGTAATGTAAATCCGCCGAACGCCCGTCATGTGGATCCACCGAGCGCCTGCCGCCGGACGCTTCGATCACGCCCGATCCTCGATCCCAGACCCGATGTCGACTGACGCAGAGGAGCCGGCCCTGCCCGGCAAGACGCCGCGCGAGAGCTACACCGTGCTCTCCGAGAGCATGATGCCCGACCAGCTGAATCACCACGGCAACGTGTTCGGCGGGGTGATCCTGGCGCTGGTGGACAAGTGCGGCGGCGTGGTGGCTCGGCGGCACGCGCGGCTCCCCGTGGTCACCGTCAGCATCGACCGCGTGGAGTTCAACGAGCCGGTTTACGCCAACGACTACGTGGAGGCGCACGGACGCATCGTCTTCACCGGCCGCACCAGCATGGACGTGCTGGTGACCGTCACCGCCGAGCAGGTGGAGACGGGGCTGCGGCGGCAGACCAACCGCTGCATCCTGACCTACGTGGCCCTCGACAAGCTGAACGGCCGCCCCGCCCGCGTGCCCGAGCTGGTGCTGGAGAACGACGAGGACCGCCGCCTGCACGCCGTGGCCCTGCGCCGCCGCGAGCGCCGCAAGGCCGAGCTGCGCGACGGCACCGACGAATGGTGACGCACGGCGACGCGGTGCCCGCGCCCGACTCGTGGCTGGCGGCGGGCGACGACGCGCTGGACCGGCGCATCCGCTTCGCGCTGGAGGCCGACCGGCTGAAGAGCGTGCTCCGGCGCACGCGGCTGGTGGACGGCTCGCGCCACGAGAACACTGCCGAGCACTCGTGGCACCTGGCCCTACTCGCCATGCTGCTGGCCGACACGGCGGCGGCGGACGTCGACCAGTCGCGCGTGCTGCGCATGCTGCTGGTGCACGACCTGATCGAGGTGGACGCGGGCGACACCTTCGCCTTCGACGTGGGCGGCTACCTCGACAAGGCCGAGCGCGAGCGCGCGGCGGCGGCGCGGCTGTTCGGCATCCTCCCCGGCGCGCAGGGCGACGAGCTGCGCGCGCTGTGGGAAGAGTTCGAGGCCGAGGAGAGCGCCGACGCGCGCTTCGCCGTGGCGCTCGACCGCTTCCAGCCGCTGCTGCTCAACTTCTACGGCGGAGGCGGGTCGTGGCGCGAGCACGGCATCACCCGCGCGCAGGTGCTGCGGCGGATGGCGCCCATCGAGCACGGCGCCCCCGCGCTGTGGCCGATGGTGCTGCGCGTGATCGACCGCGCCTGCACGGAAGGGTGGATCTCGCCCGATCCGGCGTAGGCGCGCCGGCCGGCTTCGAGCCCCCCGGCGACGCGGAGCGTCAGGGGAACAGTCGGGACTGGCCGGCGGTCTAACGGCTCACGCCCGGCACGGAGTGGCCTGCGCGGATGGATCTTCGGCCATGGCGGTGAGTTCGCCCTCCGAAGCCGCGACGGATGGGGACGAGGAGGAGGACGCGACGCAGCGGCACCAGCGTCATCGTCCCCGACGCCCTCGCGCGCACGCGACGACGCACGGTTGCCGTTCGTCCCGCAGTCGTTTGCGTCACTCTCTGGTACCATTATCTTCTCCAAACGGCACCCGTCCGTCCACGCACCCGCCCGTCCTGCTGCAGCGAGGTCTCACCGCTGGCCCGATCCCTCACCCCCGACCGCGCGCTCGCGTTGAACGACCCGGCCCCGCGGCTGCGTTCCGCCTCCACGCCCGACGTGCTCGACCGCCTGGCCCGGCTGGCGTGCACCGTCAGCGGTGCGCCGGGGGCGGTGGTGCTGGCGTTCGAGGGCGGGCGCGGCGTGGTGGCGGGGCGGCACGGCGACGCGGCGGCGAACTTCGGGATGGCGAACGGTGCGCCGGCTCCCGCGCGCGGCGCCGGCGTGGTGGCCGCGCTCACGCTGCCGCTGGCCGCGGGCGATTCGGCCGAGGCGCTGGGCGAGCTGGTGGTGCTGGACAGGGCGGGGCGCGAATGGACCGCCGCCGAGCGCGCCGCGCTGGGCGACGTGGCCGCGGCGGCCGCCGACGCGCTGGCCCGCCCCCGCGCCGAAACGCCCGCCGCGCCCGGCAGCGCGCTGCAGCGCGAGCGCACGGCCCGCGCGCACGCCGAGGCGGGGGAGAAGCGCTATGCCTTCCTGGCCGAGGTGAGCGCCCTGCTCGATGCCTCGCTCGACTACCAGAGCTCGTTCCAGAAGCTGGCGCGGCTGGTGGTGCCCGCGCTTGCCGACTACTGCCTGATCGACGAGGCCGAGCCCGACGGCGGCCTGCGGCGCATCGCGCGGGCGCACGTGGACCCGGTGCGCGAGACCGTCCTCTACAGCAACGCCTACCATCCACCGCTGGCCGAGGAGGCCGACCTTTCGCGGCACCCGGTGGTGCGCGTGATCCGCACCGGCATCCCGCTGCTGGTGACCGACTTCACGCCCGAGATGGCCGACGTGATCGCGCACGACGACGAGCACCGCGACCGCCTCGACTCGCTCGACCTGCGCTCGTACATCATCGCGCCGCTGGCGGCGCGCGGGCGGGTGCTGGGCGCCATCACCCTGTCGGCCACCAGCGAAAGCGGCCGCCGCTACCGCGCCCCCGACGTGGCCCTGGCCGAGGAGGTGGCGCGCCGCGCGGCGCTGGCCATCGACAACGCGCGGCTGTACACGCTGGCGCAGCAGGCCATCCGCGACCGCGAGGCGGTGCTGGCGGTGGTGTCGCACGACCTGCGCAACCCGCTCGCCAGCATCCTGCTGAACGCCACCATGCTGCTGGACATGTCGCCCGCCGGCGCGCTGACCGCGTGGATGGACGACAACCTGCGGCAGATCGTGCAGTCGGTGGAGCAGACCAACCGGCTGATCACCGACCTGCTCGACGTGACGCGCATGGAGGAGAGCGGCGGCATCCCGCTGGACCGCAGCCCCATGGACGCGCGCCCGCTGCTGGCCGCCGCCGTGCGGATGCTGTCGCCGCTGGCGCAGGCGCGCGGGGTGGAGCTGGTGCACGCGCCCGGCGGCCCGCTCCCCGTGCTGGCCGACTCCGACCGGGTGCTGCAGGTGCTCAGCAACCTGATCGGCAACGCGGTGAAGTTCACCGACGCCGGCGGCCAGGTGCGGGTGAGCGCCCACGGCTACGGCGACGAGCAGTGGTTCGCGGTGACCGACACCGGCATCGGCATCCCCGAAGACCAGCAGCCCTTCGTGTTCGACCGCTTCCGCCAGGTGGGGCGCGACCGGCGCGGCGTGGGGCTGGGGCTGCCCATCGCCCGCGGCATCGTGGAGGCGCACGGCGGGCGCATCTGGGTGGACAGCCGCCCCGGCCTGGGCACCACCATCCACTTCACCCTCCCCGCGGCCGATCCCGACGCGGATGCGTCGGTGACGGCGGCGTGAAGCGGGCGGCCCGTCGCGGAGCCTTCGCCCCCCGGCCAGCGAACGGAACGCGGGGCCGCGGCGCGCGGTATCACCGGATGGCGAGTTTGACGGCAGGATAGTTGCGAGCTAGGTTGCGCGGATACACGGAAGGGGAGTAGCTAACCGGGCGAGACAGCCCGGCGGCCGAGTCGTCAAGACTGCGGGTGCAAGCCCGCACGGTTCGGTTGGGGCGGGTGGCGCGGCGCGCCGCCGTTCAGGGCGAGACCTTCGTTCAGGCACCGGACGCCCCAGGGGCTTCCGCGGCCGGGCGAAGGCCTCGCCCCTTTTCGTGGCCGCTGCACCCCACCAATGAGCGGAGAGGACCACCGGAGTGACGACGAACGTGGTGCTGGCCTGGGCGGGCTTCGTAGGGCTGGTGCTGGCCCTGCTGGCCGTGGACCTGGGAATCTTCAACCGCAAGGCGCACGAGATCACCCCCGCCGAGGCGGCGCGCTGGAGCGCCATCACGGCGGTGCTGGCGGGGATCTTCGCGTTCCTGATCTGGCACCACGACCTGCCCACCGACATCGTGGGCGGCCCGAAGCAGGCGCTGGAGTTCCTCACCGGCTACCTGATCGAGCTGGCGCTCAGCGTGGACAACATCTTCGTGTTCGTGCTGATCTTCAGCTACTTCTCGGTGCCCCCCAAGTTCCAGCACCGGGTGCTGTTCTGGGGGGTGCTGGGGGCGCTGGTGTTCCGGGGCGCCATGATCGGCGCCGGGGCGGTGCTGATCGGGCGCTTCGAGTGGATCATCTACGTGTTCGGCGCCTTCCTGGTGTTCACCGGGATCCGCATGGCCACGCAGGACGACGTGTCCATCGAGCCCGACCGGAACCCGGCGCTGCGGCTGGTGCGCCGCTTCCTGCCGGTGACCTCGCACTACGACGGGCAGAAGTTCTTCACCCACGAGATGGTGGACGGCAAGCTGCGCAAGGCCGCCACGCCGCTGTTCGTGGTGCTGGTGCTGGTGGAGACCACCGACCTGATCTTCGCGGTGGACTCGATCCCCGCCATCTTCGCGGTGACCACCAACCCCTTCCTGGTGTTCACCTCCAACGTGTTCGCCATCCTCTGCCTGCGCTCGCTGTACTTCCTGCTGGCCAGCGTGATCGACCGCTTCCAGTACCTCAAGCTGGGGCTGTCGATCGTGCTGGTGTTCATCGGCGCGAAGATGCTGGCCACCATGTTCCACGTCCACATCGACACCTTCGTGTCGCTGCTGGTGGTGGCCGGGGTGCTGATCGCCTCGGTGGTGGTGTCGCTGCTGCGTCCCCCCAGCACTGCCGTGTCCGACAAGATCCACGCGCTGGAGGAGGGCGGCGTGCACCCCGAGCGCGACGACCCGCCGCCGGATGCACCGCCCAGCACCGACGGGCCGTCGTCCCCGTCCGCTCCCGCGACCCCGCCCGCCGCCGACGCGCCCGAGCCGCCCAGGCGCAAGGCCGGCGGCGCGTAGAACCGCCGGATTCGCCGATCACGACGCAAGACCGCCCCTCGCCCAGGTGCCGGCGAGGGGCGGTCTGCGTTCAGATCTGCAGATCCTGCAAACAGCGCGCTGTTTTCTCAAGGCCACAGCGGGCGAGTGCGCCGATGAATTCTTCCGGCGACAGCGGAGGTCTCCGCAGGCCCGCCCGGTGCCGCCTGACCACCGCGGTGACGGCATCCGGATGGCACTCCATCAGCCGGACAACGAAGTCGTCGGGGTGGATGGGAGTGATCCCGAACAGGAGGAGCTCTTCGAACGGGAAGTCGGCGAGGTTGCACGTCACGATTACGTCCGCGCTGCATTCGATGGCGGCGGCGAGCACGTGTGCATCACCAAGGTCCGGCAGGTGGATCGACGGCAGGTGGTGCTCGTAGCCCTCCACGATCGCGGAGGGGAACGAAAGGTCCATCAACGCCCGGGTGCGGGCGACGTTGGCGGGAATGAGGTCGGGACGGTTCCGCAAAAGGTTGGCGGTCCACTCGTTGTGGATCTCGCTGCTCCAGTGCGGCTCAAGAAGATCGGCCTGGGCCAGGCGGAGGAGAAGGTCGCGAACCGGTGCCGCGTAGAGGACGTTTGCGTCCACCAGCGCTACCGGTCCGCGGGGGCTCATCCGTAGAGGCCCATCTCCTGTGAGAGGTCGGCGAGCTCGTCGAGCGCACGCGCGGTACGGGCCCGCATCTCGACCTGATACTGGAGCACGTCGGCGAGGCGCACCCGGCGGTGCGTACCCACCTTTCGGAACGGGATCTCGCCGGCCTCCAGGAGCTGGACGAGGTACGGACGTGAGACGTTCAGGATGTCGGCCGCGCGCTGGGTGCTCACCTCCACCTCGATGGGCGAAAGCGCCACGGCGCGCCCCTTGGCGAACTCACCGAGGATAACCACGAGCATCTTGAGCGCGCTGGGTGGAAGATCGAGCTTTTCGCGGCCCACCTGCAGCGTTGCCCGTCCGCCCCCGGCGAGGCCGGCCAGCTTCGCCGAGGTGTCCTGCGCCACGCCGATGTCGTCGGGAGTCGGCTCGACCGGTGCGAACGACGTATTTGCCTTCATGCGCCCTCCTAAGGAATCCGATCAACAATACAACACAATCGAATCGGGCGCAACAGTCGAAATAATCGAATCGTCCGAATCGACCTTCGCCGCGCAATCCATCACCGCCCCGCCGCCGCCGCCGAGGCGGCGGCCTCCAGCTCGGCCCAGCGGGCATAGAGCGCGTCCACCTGCTCGGTGGCTTCGCGGAACTCGGCGCCCACCTTCGCGGCCACGTCGGGATGCTGGGTGTAGAGCGCGGGGTCGGCCAGGCGCGCCTGCAGCGCCTCCTTGCGCTCCTCGGCCTCCAGGATCGCGGCTTCCATCCCCTCCAGCTCGCGCTGCTCCTTCCAGCTCAGCTTGCGCGGCCGGTCTGCCGCCGCGGCCCTGGGGGCCTCGGCCGCGGCCTTCTTCGTGACCTGCGCCGCGGCGGCGGCCTCGGCCTCGCGCTGCTCCTTGAGGCGGCGGTACAGGTCGTAGCCGCCTGCGTGGCGGCGCAGCTCGCCGCCGCCCTCGAACACGATCAGCCCGGTGGCGACCTTGTCCAGGAAGTAGCGGTCGTGCGTGACCAGCAGCACGCACCCGGCCCAGTCCATCAGCACGCTCTCCAGCACCTGCAGCGTCACCAGGTCCAGGTCGTTGGTGGGCTCGTCCAGGATCAGCAGGTTGGCGTCGGTGAGGAAGAGCTTGGCCAGCAGCAGCCGGTTGCGCTCGCCGCCGCTCAGCGACGACACCTTCTGCCGCTGCTGCGCGGGGGGGAAGAGGAAGGTCTCGAGGTAGCTGCGCAGGTGCGTGCGCTGGCCGGCCACGGTCACCCAGTCCTGCTCGGCGGCCGCCTCGTAGATGCTCAGCTCCGGATCCACGTCGGTGCGGCGCTGGTCGAAGTAGGCGATCTTCGTGTTCTTCCCCAGCTCCACCTCGCCGGCGTCGGGGGCCTCCTGGCCCATGATCACGCGCAGCAGCGTGGTCTTCCCCGCGCCGTTGGGGCCGATGATGCCGATCCGCTCGCCCCCCTGCAGCATGGTGCTGAAGTCGCGCACCAGCGTGCGCGGGCCGTAGGCCTTGCTCACGTGGTGCAGGTTGAGCACGGTGCGCCCCAGCCGCGGCGCCGGGCCGGTGGTGATCTCCACGGCGGTGCGGTTGGGGAGGCGCTTCTCGCGCTGCTCGGCCAGCAGCTGGTCGGCGCGGCCCAGGCGCGCCTTGGCCTTGCCGGTGCGCGCGGGGGGCGAGCGGCGGGCCCACTCCAGCTCCTGCTGGATCAGCTTCTTCCGCTTCTCCTCCTCCACCGACAACCGCTCCATGCGCTCGGCCTTGGCCTCCAGGTACTCGGTGTAACCGCCGGGGTAGGGCGTGAGCTCGCCCACGCCCACCTCGATCATCCGGGTGACCACGCGGTCCAGGAAGTAGCGGTCGTGGGTGATCAGCATCACCGCGCCCGGGTACTCCTGCAGGTGCTCCTCCAGCCACAGCACGGTGTCGGCGTCGAGGTGGTTGGTGGGCTCGTCCAGCATCAGCAGCTCGGGCTGCTGCAGCAGGACGCGCGCGAGCGCCACGCGCTTCTGCTCGCCGCCGCTCAGGCCCTCCACCTTCCGCTCCCAGTGCTCCACGCCCAGCTTCGTGAGCACCGCCTCCATGCGGTGCTCGTAGTCCCACCCGCCCAGCGCGTCGATGCGGGCGGCGGCCTTCTCCTGCCGCGCCAGCAGCCGGTCCGCGTCGCCCTCGCCGCGCCCCAGCGCCTCCGACACGTCGTGGTACTCGCCGATCGCCTCCATCAGCTCGGGGCGGCCCGACGCGGCGGCGGAAAGGATGGTGGCGCCCGGCTCGAACTCGGGGTCCTGCGCCAGGTAGCCCACGCGGATGCCGCGCTGGAAGGCGAGCGTTCCGGCGTCGGCGCCCTCCAGCCCCGCCATGATGCGGAACAGGGTGGACTTGCCCGACCCGTTCACGCCGATGAAGCCCACCTTCTCGCCCTCGTCCACGGCGAACGAGACGCCGTCGAAGAGGGTGCGCGGACCGTATGCCTTGTGCAGCTCCTGCACGTTCAGGACGTTCGCCATCGTGCCTTCGTATGGGTGGTGTGCCGGCGGGCGAATGTACACCCGAGGCGGGGCGGGGTGCGAGGGCGGCGGCGCTCGATCAGGTTCGGCCGACGACGGGGCGGCGGGACGGCGGACGATCGGGAGCGATGGACGGAGCAGGATCCGAGCGCGGACGGCGGGGGATCGGCCGGGGATGGAAGGCGATCGAGATCGCGGCAACGATGGCCCGAAGTCCGCTTCGCGGACTCGCACGCGGGGCATCTGCGTCAGAGGCGGTCGAGGTGCCGATACCAGTCAGAAACGGTGGGAGGGCGGCGTTACGTGGGGAGGACGCCGCCTCTTCGACCTCGATCGGGGGTTGCGGGGTACGCTACCTTCCGTGGACGCGCGGGCGCCTGCTTCTTGCACCGCCTCCGGCGTCCCCCCTGATGCGGCGAGCGGGCACGGCCCACGGCAGGCGAACGGATGCTGACCTGGATCTTCTTCTTCTTCGTGGCGTTCGGCGCCAAGGTGCTGCTGGCGTTCGCCATGATCTACCTGATCTTCCCGGCCGACCGGGTGTGCAACGAGTGCGACGGCGACACGCTGCCCATCCGCATGGGGCCGGTGGGGCGCACGCTGTCGCTGATGTCGCGCGGCGCGGTGCAGCGCCGCTGGTGCCCGCGCTGCGGCTGGGAGGGCTTAACCCGCAGCGGCCGCCTGAACCGCCCCGGCACCTACGTGGAGGCGCCGCCCGAGCCCACGCACAGCAGCTGACGCGGTAGACGCAGTCCGCACAGCGAGTTACATTCTCTCGCCACATCCGGGCCGGCGAAACACACGCGCCGCCCCCTCGCAGTCCGCCCCGCCCGCAGTCCGTCCAACCTCTTCTTTCGTTCCCAGAGCTCCATGAACGTACGCGTCCTGGGGCTGGTTGCGCCCCTGGTGTTCGTGGCGGTGCACGCCGCCGCGCAGAGCGGCTACCCCGAGTGGAACGGCCGCGCGGTGCAGGACCTGGCCGGCGTGCTTTCGCCGAGGATGGAGGACAGCGTGCGCACCCTGCTGGCGCCCGTGCGCAACCGGGGCGTCGACGTGCGCGTGGTGACCATTGGCTCCATGCGCCGCTACGACGTGGGCGCCGCGACGATCGAGGAGTTCGGGCAGGGGTTGTTCAACGCCTGGCGCGTGGGCGATCGCCCCGAGAACGACGGCGTGCTCCTGCTGGTGGCCACCGGCGACCGCAAGGTGCGCATCCAGCTGGGCGACGGCGCGCTGCGCTACGAGCAGGCCGCGCAGCAGGTGGTGAGCGACTCAATGCTCCGCTGGTTCCGCGAGGACAAGACCGTGCGCGGCATCCTCCGCGGCACCGCCGGCATCACGCAGTGGTACACGCCCGAGGGCCAGGCCGCCTTCGCGCCGCCGCCCGAGCCGGCCTACGCGCCGCAGCCGGCCGTGTCGCCCGCGCAGCCGGCGGGCGGCGGCGGGCTGTTCGCCGGGGCGGTGGGGATGGGGATCCTGGCCGCCGGCGCCATCGGCCTGTCGGCGTGGGCGCGCAGCCGGCCGCGCAAGTGCTCGTGCGGCGCCGAGATGGCGCGTCTCGACGAGGGTTCGGACGACGTCTACCTCGACTCGGGGCAGAAGACCGAAGAGTTCATGAGCTCGGTGAACTACGACGTGTGGAAGTGCGCCAGCTGCGGCAGCCACACCCTGCTGCGCTACTCGCGCTGGTTCTCGGGCAAGTCGGTGTGCCCGTCGTGCCGCTACGAGACGGTGGTGACCAACCGCCAGGTCGTCCAGTACGCAACCTACGACTACCCCGGCCAGGAGCGCGTGCTGCGCGACTGCCGTCACTGCGGGTTCCACGACGAGAACCTCGTCTACCTTCCCCGCAAGACGCGGCCGTCGCACCATTCATCGTCGTCGTCTTCGCGGTCGTCCTACTCCAGCAGCGGCTCGTCGTCCTCTTCGTCGGGCGGAGGCGGAGGTGGGGGCGGATACTCGTCGGGCGGCGGCGCCAGCGGGAGCTGGTGAGGCGCCGGCCATGAACAAACGCGCTATCGCCGCCACGCTGCTCCTCCCCGCCGCGATCTGGTGGGGCACGCGCACGCCCTCCAACCAGCGCGACTGGACGCCCGACAACGCGCGCGTGCCCACCGCCCGCTTCCGCGGCGACAGCGTGTACGTGCACAACGTGCGCAACGCCAGCTACCGCACCCCGGCCGACTACACGGTGCGCTGGGAAGACCGCGCGTACGACCTGCGGCAGCTGGAGCGCGCGTGGTTCCTGGTGGAGCCGTTCAGCCGCGACTGGCGCGGGCCGGCGCACACGCTGGTGTCGTTCCAGTTCGCCGACGGCCGCTTCCTGGCCGTGAGCGCCGAGATCCGCAAGGAGAAGGGCGAAAGCTTCTCGCCGTGGAAGGGGCTGCTGCGGCAGTTCGAGATGACCTACGTGGTGGGCGACGAGCGCGACCTGGTGCGGCTGCGCACCAACTACCGCCGCGACCCCGTGTACCTCTACCCCGGCCGCGCCGACCGCCGGAAGGTGCGCGCGCTGCTGGTGGACATGCTCACGCGCGCCAACGAGCTGGCCGCGAAACCCGAGTTCTACAACACGCTCACCAACACCTGCACCACCAGCATCGTGCGGCACGTGAACCGCATCACGCCCAGGCGGGTGCCGTTCAGCTACAAGGTGCTGTTCCCCGGCTACAGCGACCGGCTGGCCTACGACCTGGGGCTGATCGACACCGACCTGCCCTTCGAGCAGGCGCGCGAGCGCTATCACGTCAACGCGCGTGCCCTGCGCTGGGGCGACAGCCCCGATTTCTCCCAGCGCATCCGCGACCTCCCGGCGAACCGATCTTCCCCGCGGAGCTAGATGTAGACGACGACGGGCGCTCTTCCGATGAGCGCCCGTGGTCGTATATGCGTCACCTGCGTGACCGAGAGATCTCCATGTGCGAGTGAACTCGCCGCCTCGCCGCTACAAGGGCACGCAGTCCGCCTTCGCGGACTTCAACGGCAGCATATCCGGTACGCGGAACCAGCGTGGTCGATCGACGTACCGTCTCCTCGCCGCTTCAGCCCTCCCCGCCCCCCTTCCGCGCCACCTTCAGGATCAGGTCCCACCGCGCGGTCCGCGTTTCCGGCCCCCACGCCTGGACCAGGTCGTCGCGCACGTGGTCCACGGGGTCGTATCCCTTGTCGGCCTTGAATCCCTGCGTGGCGCTCCAGGTGCCCAGATAGCCGATCGCGTCCTGCGCCGTCCAGTCGAGCCGCATCTCGAACGGGGGTGGGTCGATGGGGGCGAACGGGAGGTTCACCTCTGCGTAGCCACGCTCGATCATCCCGCGGTCGGGGGGCCAGTAGGGGCCCACGATGTCGTGGTAGAGGTGGTGGACCACGGCGTCGATCGCGGGCGTGGAGTGGAAAAGGCCATAGGCCCACACTGCCAGGATCCCGCCGGGCTTCAGCACCCGGCCCACCTGGCGGTAGAAGGCAGGGATGTCGAACCAGTGGATCGCCTGCGCCACGGTGACCAGGTCCACCGTGCCGGCGTCGATCCCCGGATCCTCGGCCGGCGCCACGTGATAGCGCACGGCGGGATGCGGGAAGGCGCTGCGGATCTGCTTTTCGCTGGCGTCGGTGGCGATCACTTGGGCGAAGTGGCGCGCGAGCGCCACGGCCGCCTGGCCACTGCCGGTGGCGCAGTCCCACGCGACGTCGCGCGCCGGGGACACCGTGGCCAGCCAGCGGAACAACTCAGGGGGATAGGTGGGGCGATAGCGGGCATAGGCGTCGGCATTGCCCGAGAAGTGGTCCTTGAACGCGGCCTCAGGCGGCATGCGCCACGACCTCGCCCTGGGTGATGTCGGGGCGCCCCTGCACCAGCGGGGCGACGTTCTCGGCGATCCACTCGGCCGCCATGCGGTTGGAGCGCTCGGCGCCCTCGTGCGTCTCGAACGTGGTGATGGACACCATCATCCCGTTCCCCGCGTGCACCAGGGTGTAGCTCACGAAACCGGGCTGCTTGCGGAGGATGGGGAGGAAGCCCACCTCCACCCGGCGGCGGACCTCCTCGGGCTCGGTGGCGCGGTAGCGTCGGATGCTGGCGAACATCTGCACCCCTCCGTGTTGCGGGTGAGCCGGCCGCGGACCGGTTGCGGCCGATGCACCGACGCAGGTTGCGCGTCCCGGCGGCGCCGCGCAAGATTCGCGGTCCACCACCCCGCAGCCCCGAGCCAGACCGCCGCCATGCCGAGCCCAGCCCGCGCGTGCCCCCTGCCGTCGCGCCCGCCGTGCGCCCGATGACGGCGGTGGACGACTGCGACGCCCGCGTCCGCGCCAGCTTCGCCAAGCAGGCGGCGATGGCCACCATCGGCGCCGAGGTCGCGCACGTGGCGCCCGGCGAGGTGGACCTGCGCATGGCGTACCGGCCAGAGCTCACGCAGCAGCACGGCTTCCTGCACGCCGGCATCGTGGGCACGCTGGCCGACAGCGCCGCCGGCTACGCGGCCTACACGCTGATGCCGCCGGGCGCCGGCGTGGTGTCGGTGGAGTTCAAGCTGAACCTGATGGCCCCCGCCGTGGGCGACGCCTTCATCGCCCGCGGCAGGGTGAAGAAGGCCGGCCGCACCCTCACCGTGGTCAACGCCGACGTCTTCGCCGAGAAGGCCGGCGCCGAGCGCCTGATCGCCACCATGCAGGCCACGGTGATGACGCTGGTGGACCGGCCCGGGATGACGGGGTGAACTACAGGGAATAGGGAATAGGGGACAGGGGACAGGGGACAGGGGACAGCAGGCGGCGATGGTGACGCCGGATGAGCCCTGCGCGTCGGGGACGGGGCCGACGCCGACGCCCTTGCCGTTGAAGTCCGCGAAGGCGGACTGCGTGCCGTTGTAGCGGCGAGTTCACTCGCATATCGAGATATCCAGGACCACGCTCCTCGACACGTTCGCGAGATCCCCACGTCCTCGGACGTGCGGCTCGCCCCGTGCATCCGCGTCGCGCGAGCACTGGGGCTAGAGCTCAGAGGTCGACGCCCCGGACGTCGTAGCCAGCACCCAGCACCCAGCACCCAGCACCCAGGACGTTCCTCATGCCCGGCTGCCCGACCATCACCCTGCAAGGCGTCACGCAAACCGTGTGGGATTGCCTGAAAGCCGAAGCCCGCCGCATCGGCGTGCCCGTGCCCGGCAACGGCTCCGGAAGCGCGTCGGCGCACGGCGCCAATGCCGAGTACCGGTGGGACGAAGCGTCGGGCACGCTCGAGATCACCTTCACCGAGCTGCCGCAGTGGATCGACTGCGGCAGCGTGGAGCGACGGCTGCGCGAGGCGGTTCGCGCCTGCGGCGGCCGGTGACGCCACACCCCACGCCCCGCCACGGCTCCATGACCCTCGCACTCCGCGCGCTGGCGCTGGCCGCCCTCGCGCCGCTCGCCGCCTGCGCGGCGGGCACCCCGGCGGCGCCGCGCGCGCCGGTGCCCGCGCCCCGCGCCCCGCGCCCCGAAACGCTGATGCAAACCGGCATCTCGCTCGAGCTTGCCCGCGAGCGCGCGGCCACGATCTCGAACGTGCGGTACGACCTGTGGCTCGACCTCACGCAGCGCGACTCGGCCGCGGGAACGGTGCGCATCACCTTCAACCGCCCCCGCGCGGGCGCCGACCTAGTGGCCGACTTCCGCGGCCAGTCGCTCACGGAGCTCCGCGCCAACGGCGACGCGGTGCGCGACTTCGAGTGGAAGAACGGGCACGTGCGCATCCCCGGCCACCACCTGCGCGCGGGCGAGAACCGGCTGGAGGCGCGGTTCGCCACGCGCATCGCCCCGGCCGGCGCGTCCATCATCCGCTTCGACGACCGCAGCGATGGGTCCACCTACCTGTACACGCTGCTGGTGCCGTCCGACGCGAACCTGCTCTTCCCCTGCTTCGACCAGCCCGACCTGAAGGCCCGCTTCCGCTGGCGCCTGAGCGCGCCGGCGGGGTGGAAGGTGCTGGCCAACGCGCGCCCCGAGGCCGCCGACACCGCGCCGGGCGGCGTGACCTGGAGCTTCGCCGAGACCGAGCCCATCTCCACCTACCTGGCCGCCTTCGCCGCGGGGCCGTGGGCCACGTGGGAGACCACCGCGCCGGGCGGGCGGCCCATCACCCTGTACGCCCGCGCCTCGCGCCGCGCCGAGGTGGACGCCGACACCCTCACGCGCAGCAACCGCGAGGCCGCCGCGTGGCTGGAGCGGTGGTTCGGGGTGCCCTTCCCGTTCAGCAAGCTCGACGCGCTGCTGGCGCCCGCCTTCCCCTTCGGAGGGATGGAGCACGTGGGCGAGATCTTCTACAACGAGAACACCTTCATCTTCCGCGAGCCGCCCACGCTCACGCAGAAGCTGGGTCGCGACGCCACCATCTTCCACGAGGTGGCGCACCAGTGGTTCGGCGACCTGGTCACCATGCGCTGGTTCGACGACCTGTGGCTCAAGGAGGGCTTCGCCACCTACATGGCCGCGCGGATGCAGGAAGACCTGCGCCCCGGCAGCGAGGCGTGGAAGACCTTCTACCTGCGCAACAAGCCGCTGGCCTACGGCGTGGACGTGACCAGCGGCACCACGCCGGTGTGGCAGGAGCTGGCCAACCTCGACCTCGCCAAGAGCAACTACGGGCCGATCGTCTACAACAAGGCCCCGTCGGTGATCAAGCAGCTCTCCTTCCTGGTGGGCGACAGCGCTTTCCGCGCGGGGCTGAACCGCTTCCTCACCACGCACCGGTACGGCAACGCCACCTGGCGCGACCTGCTCGCCGCCATCCAGCAAACCTCGGGGGTGCCGCTGCAGCGCTTCGGCGAGCAGTACATCCTGCGCGCCGGGATGGCGCGGGTGGACACGCGGCTGGAGACCGATGGCAGCTCGATCCGCTCCCTCGTCCTCACCCAGCGCATCGCGCGGCCGCTGGAGGGCGACCCGGGCGGCTGGTGGCCCATGCGGGTGAACGTGCGGCTGGGCTACCGCGACCGCCCCGCCGTGGTCCTCCCCGCGTCGTTCGAGGGCGACAGCGTGGTCGTCCAGGGCGCGGCCGGGCTGCCGGTGCCCGACTACGTGTGGCCCAACGAGGGAGACTACGGATACGGGCTGTTCTTCCCCGACCAACGCAGCGCCGCCTGGATCGCGGAGCACGTGGGCGAGGTGCCCGAGGGGCTGCTGCGGGCGATGATGTGGGGCTCGCTGTGGGACCTGGTGCGCGACACGCGCCTGCCGCCGGCGCGCTTCGCCGAGATCGCCCTGCGCGAGCTCCCGCGCGAGAAGGACGAGCAAATCGCCTCGCTGGTGCTGGACCGCGGCGCCACCGCCCTCACCCGCTACGCCTCGGCGGCCGACGCGGAGCGGCTGTACCCCGCGTGGGAGCGGATGCTGGCGACGCGCGCGCAGGACGCCGCGCTGGGCTACGGGATGCGCAAGGAGAGCCTGGACATGCTCATCGCCACCGCGCGCACGGGCGAGGCGCGCGGCATCCTGCGCGAGTACCTGGCCGGCGCGCGGCAGTTCGACGGCGTGGCGGTGAAGCAGCCCACGCGCTGGAGCATCGTGCAGCGCCTGCTGGCGCTGGGCGAGCCGGGCGCGAGGGGGCTGTACGACGCCGAGGTGCGGCGCGACAGCACGCCCGAGGCGGGGCGGAGAGCCTTCGTGGCCGCCGTCGCCGCGCCCGACTCCGCCGTGAAGGGCGCCTACTTCCGCCGCTACCTCGACGACCCCACGCTCAACGAGGAGTGGGTGACGGCCAGCCTAGGCGCCTTCAACGACGCCGACCAGGCGCGGCTGACGCTGCCATTCCTGCGCCCGTCGCTCGAGCGGCTGGAGTGGATCCGCGACAACCGCCGCATCTTCTTCCTGGGCAGCTGGATCAACGCATTCATCCGCGCCCAGGGCACCCCCGAGGCGCTGGCCACGGTGGACCGCCTGCTGGCCGACCATCCCGAGCTCCCCATCGACATCCGCCGCAAGGTGCTGCAGGCGAGGGACGAGCTGGAGCGCACGGTGGCGATCCGCCGCGCGGCGGGGGCGGGCGCGGGGGGGGAGTAGAGAATCCGGTTGTCCGACGTTGTCCGACCGGAATTGCGGCCCGGTCATCCAGTGGGATCGGAGGGCGGAGATCTCCAGTATGCGAGTGAACTCGCCGCTACAACGGCACACAGTCCGCCTTCGCGGACTTCAACTGCGGAAGCCCCTCGCCTGGATCGCAGGCGAGGGGCTTCGTCATGTATGATCGCCTCGCGTCGGTGAGTGGACGATCGACCTTCTCGCAACGGAGAGCGCCGGTTTCCGGCCCGCACCTTGCTCCCCGCGCCCCGGAAAAGGAGAGCGCGATGATTCGATTCGGGCCGGCGGGGTTCCAGTACAAGGATTGGGAGGGGATCGTGTATCCCCTCCCCAAGCCGAAGAAGTTCGACCAGCTCGCCTACATCGCGAACTACTTCGACACGGTGGAGATCAACTCCACCTTCTACGGGCCGGCGCGTGCGACCACGGTGGAGAGCTGGGTGAGGCGGGTGGAGCACAACCCCGACTTCCGCTTCACCGCCAAGCTCCACCAGCGCTTCACCCACCAGCGCAAGACCGCGTGGACGGAGGCCGAGGTGGCCGACGTGCGCGCCGGGTTCGACCCGCTGATGGCATCGGGGAAGCTGGGCGCCGTCCTCCTCCAGTTCCCCTGGTCGTTCCGCCGCACCGACGAGAACCGCGAGTGGCTGAACGACGTGGTCACCACCTTCGCCGACTACCCGCTGGTGCTGGAGGTGCGCCATCTCTCGTGGAACGTGCCGCAGTTCTTCCAGAAGCTGGGCGAGCGCAACGTGGGCTTCGTGAACATCGACCAGCCGCTCTTCCACGACTCCATCAAGCCCAGCGCCGTGGCCACCAGCCACGTGGGCTACGTGCGCGTGCACGGCCGCAACTTCAAGGACTGGTTCCGCGAGAACGCCGGCCGCGACGCGCGCTACGACTACCTCTACACCGCCGACGAGCTGGAGCCGTGGGCAGAGAGGACGAAGGAGCTGGCGCAGGAACCCGCCACCGACGATGTGTACGTGGTCACCAACAACCACTTCCGCGGCAAGGCCGTGGCCAACGCGCTGATGCTGCAGTCGATGGTGGAGGGGAAGAACCCGCCCGCGCCTCCCGGCGTCTACTCCGAATACGGCGACGTGCTGAAAGGCTACGCCGAGCCCGCCGATCCCGACCCGGCGCTCGCCCCGGCCCCGCCGGGCGAGGAGGGAGCCGAGGAGGATGAGCCGGGCCCGAAGCCCACGGCCAAGCCGAAGCGTGCCGCTCGCAAGAAGGCCAGTTGAGCGGCGCATGCCTGGCGTGCGACACCGAACCGCTTGCCGGGCAAGATCTTGGGACGCACTCGTGTCTCGGTCGCGGGCGACCCCTCTCCCCCCAGAACGGCGGAAGCCGATGCGAACTCTGTACGCAGGGCATGCTTCCTGCCTTGCCGGCGCCCATCGATCGGAAATCCCACACCTGGAGCTGACCCGATGAAAACGCTACAAACGCTGGCAGCCCTGGCGGTCGTGACCGCGCTGTCGGCGTGCGGCGACAAGAACGAGGGCGGCGACGCGCAGACGGGCGACACCACCACGGTGCCCGCCGCCGCCGCGCCCTCGGCAGCGCCCATGACCCCGATGGCCGGCGACAGCGCCGCCGGCATGGCGCCGCCCGTGGTGCAGAACGGCCAGGCGGTCACGCCCGCGAACGGCACCGGCGCGCCCATGGCCCCCGGCGACACCGCGTACGGCAACACCGCCCCGGCCGGCCCCAGCGGCCCCGGCGGGCAGGACACGCTGGTCACCAAGCCCAGGCCCTGAGCACACCGCTCACGGCATCCATACCCGGAACGGAGGACGGACCGATGAACAAGATGAGCGCAATCGTGCCCATGCTGGCCCTCGTGGCGCTGGCGGCGTGCGGCGACAAGGATGGCGACGATACGAACGGCGGCGCCGACACCACGACCGTGGTCGCGCCCACCGTGACCCCGATGGACACCACCAGCGGCATGACGCCCCCGGCCACGATGCCGGCCGCCGGTGACAGCATGGGAGCGATGGGCAGCGACAGCATAGGCGCGATGGGCGGCGCGGGCGCCAACCAGAGCGACACGCTGGTGAAGGTGGACAGCACCAAGAAGATGTGATCCGGCACGCCGGAAACGACGAAGGGGAGGCCGCGCCGGCCTCCCCTTCGTCGTTCCATCCCGCTTCGCCGTTCCGTCAGCGGTTGCGCGGCGCGGGCGCGGTGGAGCGAACGCGCTCGGCGTCGCGGGCCCGCTCGACCGCGCGCACCCGTTCGCCCGTCTCCACGCGGTAGCGCACGCCCCGCGCGCCTTCCCAGCGCACGGGCACCTGCTGGCGGCGGCCGTCGCGGAGCACGGTGAGCCGCACCTCCTGCCCGTCGGCGCGCGCGAAGGCGTCGCGCAGCTGCCCCACGCGCCGCACGGCGGTGCCGTTCGCCTCCACCACCACGTCACCCGCCTGCAGGCCGGCGCGCGCGGCGGGCGTCTCTGGGCCCACCTGCAGCACCAGCAGCCCCTCGTTGGTGCGGAAGTACCGCCCCAGTCCCGCGTTCATCTCGGCGAACTCGGCGCCGGCCATCGAGCGCGGCCCGAACTCCATGAAGAAGGGGGTGAGCCCCTCGCGAAGCTGCCGGCTGAACTGCGGCGCCGAGCGCATCAGGCTGTCGCGCAGCACGCGCACCAGGGTGTCGTAGCGGATCACCAGGCTGTCGCCATGCCACTGGCGCAGGCGCAGGCGGCCGCGGAGCGAGTCCATGCGCGTGAGCAGCGAATCCATGTGCATCTCGAGCGTGTCCATGCGGATCACGATGCGCCGGTCGCCGGGGGGGATGGTGAACACGCCGCCGGGCCCCTCGCGCGGCACGGCGCCGTACACCATGCGGTCGGGCCGCGGGCCGGCGATGATGGTGCGCTGCTCCTCGCGCCCGTCGCGGCGCAGCACCAGGCGCACGGTGTCGCCACGGTCCAGCCGGTCGCGCAGGGCATCCACCGCGTCCTCGTCGGCCGCGCGGCCGTTGAGGCGCACCACCTCGTCGCCGCGGCGCACGCCGGCTCGGTCGGCGGGCGAGCCGGGCACCACGTCGCGCACCTCCGCCTTCCCCTGCTCATCCCACCCGAACAGGATCCCCATGTATCCGCCCCCCGCGCGGCGTTCGTCGCCGCCGCGGTCCTGCGCGCCCAGCGCGCCGGGAAGGGCCAGTGCCAGCGCCACCAGGGCAGCCAGCCAGCTCCGTGTCTTCATCCGTGTGTGGCTCCTGTATCCGGTCGATGTGGCTCGAAAGTGCCAAGTGCCCAGTGCCCAGTGCCCAGGTTCGAGTCCCTGCGGATCCGGCGGTCCGGCGGATGACGATTGCTCGGCTCGCTCTCCCGACCTGAGCACCACGATCAAAGCACTTCCGTACTCTCGTACTCTCGTACTTCCGTTCAGAACCAGTCCTTGTCCGTCTGCGCGAGCTGCCGGCGCAGGTCGTCGCGCTCGCGCAGGGCCGCCAGGTGATAGCCGTTGGCTACGGGGTCGTCGGGCGCACTCTCCAGCGCGGCGCCGGTGGTGTTGATCATCCGGTCGAGCGCGGCCATGCGCGTGGCCGCGTCGGCGCCCGACTGCGGGTCGGCGATGGCCGCGTAGCGCTGCAGGGCCGCCATGTACCCCGCCTCGGCCTCGGCCAGCTGCCGCTGGGCACTGGCGATCTCGGAGCTCGGCGCCGGCCGGCGCGTCCGTGGCACCCGCGCTCCTCCGTCTCCGCCCAGCGAGGTGAGGCGCACGCCCTGGCCGGGGTCGACCGCCGGCTCCACCACCAGCGGGCCGCGCAGCTCCGTCTCCCCCACCACCGGCTCTGCCGACGCGAACTGCCCACCGCCCACCGCACCGCGCCCGCGCACCACCACCGGCTCGCCGCGCACGGTCTCCGGCGCCGTCGCGAGCTGTGGCTGACGGTGCTCGCGCAGGTACACGCCGGCCGCGCCGCCCATCAGGAACAGCGCCACCCCGGCCGCGATGCGCAGCCAGCCGCGCCCCACGTAACGGACGCCGGGCCGGGCCGGCAGGTCACGGATCAGCCCTTCGGCCCGCAGCGCCGTCTCCAGCGCGAACCAGGCGTCGGGCGCCGGCTCGGGGTCGCTCAGCCCGGCAAGGGCACGGGTCTGCGCCCGCATCTCGTCCAGCTCGCGCCGGCACGCGAGGCAGCTCGCCACGTGGGCCGCTTCGTCGCCCGTGGCGGGCTCGTCCACCAGCCGGGCCAGCGTTTCCAGGTTCAGGTGTTGCATGTCTGCGCCTCCTCCTCGCGCACCACGGCGGGGCTCAGGTACGTCCTCATCTTCGCCCTCGCCTTGAAGAGCTGGCTCTTGCAGGTGCCGGGGTTGACGCCCAGCATCTCGCCGATCTCCTCGTGGGTGTAGCCTTCCACGTCGTGCAGCACCAGCACACGGCGCATCCCCTCGGGCAGCCGCTCCATCGCCCGTTCCAGCTTCATCCGCAGCAGCGGGTCGCCCCCGCCGCCGCGCGCCTGGTGCGAGTCGTCGATCGCCGTCTCGCGCCCGGCCTTCCGCTCACGGCTGCGGCGGCCGTGCAGCGCGCTGTTCACCGCCACCCGGTGCAGCCAGGTGGAGAACTGCGACTCGCCCCGGAAGGTGGGGAGCGCACGGATCACGCGAACCCACGCCTCCTGCGCCCAGTCCTCGGCCAGGGCGTCGTCACCGGCCAGGCGCCGCACCACGGCGAACACGCGGCGTGCGTGTCGCTGGTACAGCGCCCGGATGGCGCCGCCGTCGCCGCTCCGGGCGAGGGTTATGAGCTCGTGATCCTCCATGCGGCTCCGCTAGCGTGGTCCCGGCATGATCGGATGCCAGTGGGCGAAAGAGGGTTGCCCGGGCGGGGATGATTCGGAGGCGACGACGAGAAGTACGAAAGTGCGAGAGTACGAAAGTGCGACGGGGTGCTTCGGCCACCCGCGTGTATCCTCATCCGCGGGAGCCGTTCACCTTTCCTGCAGATCGGGGAGAGAGGGCGTTCGGCGGTCGGACGAAGGCGAAGGATCGAGCCGCGTTCAGCCCTTCGTCCTCCGACGGCGAATCGAACCCGACTGCCTTCAATCCTCCAGCAGGTCGATGCGCATCTTCACGCCGGCCTCGCCCAGCGCGAAGCCGCTGAAGAACTCGCCGAAGCGGTCCTGCAGCGCCCGCGACACGCGCTCGGCCGGCTCGCGGCCCTCGGCCACGGCGAAGATGAAGGGGCCGGCCGAGCTCATCATGGCGTAGAGCGCCCCCTCCTGCCGGGCCACGTCCATCACCCCGCGCACCACGTCCCTGCGCCAGAGCTCCTCCATCACCTGGTAGGTGCCCACCTCGTTCAGCTCCCACCCTTCGAAGTCATTCATCTCGGCTTCAGCGGCTCGGGCGCCACCGTGGATTGTCTCGTCCAGATCTGACCTGGGGGCACACCCCGCCCGGTCAGCAGAAGAGCGGACCGGGGGGAGGTTGAGGCACGCCGTCGTCCCACACCCGCTTCAGCAGGCCGCCCTCGCCCGAGCCCTCGGCGCGCAGGTGGTTCTGCACGTAGCGCACGCCGTCCAGCACGCGGTCGTCGGGGATGTGCGTGTGCCCGTACACGTGCACCGCCGCGCCCAGGCGCCGCACCTGCGCGTCGATCTCCACGCTCCCGGCCACCAGCGGCAGCCCCTTGAAGCGCAGCCAGCTCACCGGCGGCAGCAGCTCGGTGCGGGGCACGAAGTGCGAGAAGGACACCACCGGCGCGTCGTACGGCCGCACGTGCGGCTCGTTGAGGGCCAGGAAGTGCCGGTCCACCCGCTCCATCCCCGCCGGCCAGCGGCAGAAGTAGCGGTCCGACCACGCCTCCAGCGACGCCTCGTCGGCCTCGCCCGCCACGTCGAAGCCGGGGTCGTACCACGAGAACAGCGGCACCACCCAGGCGCCGCCCGCGCGCGCCGGCGCGGTGTGCACCCCCGCCGCGCGGCAGGTGTCCAGCACCGCCTGGAACTTGTCCAGCGAGCTGCGCGCCTCGCCCCGTACCCACAGCTCGTGGTTGCCGGGGACGAAGAACACCTGGGCGAAGCGCTCGCGCAGCATGCCCAGCACGTCGGCCGCGATGGCCAGCGAGTCGGCCACGTCGCCCGCCACGATCAGCGCGTCGCCCCGGTGCTCGCGCGCGGGGATGCGCTCCAGCAGCCGCCGGTTCTCGCGAAAGTCGGCGTGAAGGTCGCTGATGGCGTAGATCCGCATCCGCCGCTCGCCCACCCCTGCCGGACCCGCCGCTATCCCCTCCGCCTCAGCGCGCGAACTGCGGGGGCACGGTCAGGCGCACCTGCTGCCCCGGGCTCACGTAGATGTTCCAGCTGGTCCCCTGGGCGTTGCTCCCCACCGGGTCCACCAGGAACTGCATCTCGCGCCCCGAGCCCACCACCGACACGGGGAGACGGAAGGTGTGCGTGCCGTGGGCGGTCACCGTGCCCAGGCGCGAGCGCTGGCTCCCCGAGACGGCGTACACGTCCACGTCGAGCCAGGCCTGGTTCTCCACCGCCACGAAGGTCTGCTGCTGTGGGCGGGGGGCGTCGGTGCCCTTGCCTGTGCAGGCGGCGGCTCCCAGCAGGGTGACCAGGGCCAGGGCGAACAGCTTCAGAACGCGGAACATGGGTCGAAGCTCCTTGTGAAAATACTGGAAACGTGCTCCGCACACCGGGTCAGGGCGCCACCACGGGCGTCTGCCACACGCGGAACAGGGCGATGGCCACCATGGCGGCAAGCAGGAGCGCGAACAGTGCCATCACCGCGAACAGGCACCCGCGCAGACCGCATCCGGGGCCTTGCGGCTCGGGCGGGAACTTGACGATCCCGTCGGGCAGGTTCGGGTCGATGCCCCGCGCCATGTGGCTCAGCTTCAGGCGAAACGGTGGAGGCCGGCGATCTTCGGCGTATGCCCGGTACGATGCAACGGCCGTGCGCGAAAGTCCACTCCCCGCCGCCTGTTCCTGTCATACCGCCGGAGGCGTGCCGGGGGTCCGCCGGAGATGGCGACGGGGCGGGCGGGACACGGGGCGCCTGTGGCCGGGGTTCGACCTCGAAGCAAAGGCGCGGGAGAAGGTGACATCGATCGGGGCCGAAGCGTTGCAGGCGTCGCATCCCCGCGCACTTGGTCGTCTGGGTATCACCCTGGCCGAACGGTCGCGATTCAGGCGCCCAGCGTGGCGATCTCGTCGTTTTCCACCACCCGCACGCCCGTGACTCGCTCCTTCGCCAGGCGCACCATCGCGCGGGCGACGGCGGCGGCGGGGATCGCGCGGTACTTCCGCAGCGGGCCCACCAGCAGCGGCGAGACGATGGGCGCGGCCATCTGGGCGAACGCCTCGCCGGCGCGGTGCTCGGAGCGGCGGCCCAGCAGCAGCGACGGCCGCAGCAGCGCAACGCCCTCGAACGCCAGCGCCAGCACGTCGCGCTCGGCCTCGCCCTTCACCCGGTTGTAGAAGACACGCGAGCCCGCGTCGGCCCCCAGCGCCGACACCAGCAGGAAGCGGCGCGCGCCCCGCTCGTGCGCCAGCTGTGCCGAGCGCAGCACGTAGTCGTGGTCCACGCGTCTGAACGCCTCCTGCGACCCGGCCTGCTTGATGGTGGTGCCGAGGCAGCAGAACACGTCGTCCACCTCAAAGGCGTCGGCGTGCTCGTCCAAGCGGTCGAAATCGGCCACGCGCTCGGCCAGACGCGGGTGCACGCGGCGCAGCGCGCGGCGCGCGAGCACCGTCACCCGGCTCCACTCGCCGTCGCGCAGCAGCAGCTCCAGGCAGTGCCCGCCCACCAGCCCCGTGGCGCCCAGCACCGCCGCCGTGCGCCCACCCTCCGTCTCCGGCATGCTCATTCTCCCCCGTCAGTACGGAAAGGTGGCCCTCGCGCGCGCACTCCCAGCGGCTACCTGCGAAGATCGTACACGGCTCCCCGCAACTGCTCGTCACCCGTCATGATTGTACACCCATCCACAACGCGACGCAGGAGGGTGCGGCGCGGCGGCCCGCCGGGTGCGCCTGCCGCTTCCGCCTACGACAAAGCGGCGGGCGGGGAACCTCTCCCCCGCCCGCCGCCCGCGCCGTCACTCAGCAAGACGCCGTACTCTCGTACTTTCGTACTCTCGTACTTCGCTCAGATCCGGATGCGCACGCCGATGTCGGCCTTCAGGTAGCTGACGGTGAAGTCCTCGTTGTCCACGTCGTCGCCGTTGTTGGCGTTGTAGTGCACGTAGCCCACGCCCGGCGTGATCGACACGGGCCCGAAGCCGAAGCCCAGCCCGGCGCCCACCTCGAAGCCGGTGCCCCAGTCGCTGGTGATGTCGTCTTCGCTGTCGGAAACCTTGATCCGGTGCACCACCACGCCGCCCTTGATCCACGGATCGATGGGGATCAGCGGCGTGGGGATGCCGATGCGCGCGCCCAGGTCCAGGCCGCTGTCGTTCACGTTCACGCCGTCGGAGTCGTCGAGCGAGAACTGGTTGTAGGTGCCCCCGGCATAGATCCCCACCAGCGGGATCGCGTGGTAGGTGATGCTGCCGCTGAGGGCCAGCCCCGGGCCCGTGTCCTCGTTCATGTCGCCGGTGGGGATGGCGGCGCCGGCGCGCGCCTCGAAGGCGAACGGCGTGATGTGCGGGATCTGCGCGCGCGCGGGCCCGGCGATCATCGCCGTGGCGGCCACGGCGAACAGGCCGGCGGTGAGCTTCTTCATCAGGATGTTCTCGCTGTGTACGTTGGGTGGAGCGCGCCGCCCCCGCGGCCCGCAAACGCGCGTCACGATACGCGCCATCTGGCGGCGGCGAAAGCCTGCCGCCGCGAATTGCACGTGTAGACGGCCGAAGCGCGGGATTTGTTTCGCGGACGTGGCAGGGTCGACATGCGAGCCGGCGTGATTGGGGATTTCATCCCGATCACGAGAACGCTTTGCCTAACACAGGGCCAGCAGGGTCCGCAGTCAACAGCACTGGCTCTGTGTGACGAATCGCTGTTCTTCTTCCGCGAGAGCGACGGCGAATCCGGACGCGGCTCGCCCTCCCCTGGAAGCCGGGGAGGGCGAGCGCTGTCGGGCGAGGTCTCGAGGTTCTCGGAACGGCTACCGTGCCGCGGCGAGCTCCTCGCGCTCCTTCTTCACCGTCTCCACCAGCTTGGGCACCTCGTGCTGGGGCACTTCCTGGTAGCTGTGGAAGCGCCGCACGTGCGTGGCCCGCCCCTGCGTGAGCGAGCGCAGCGCGGTGCTGTACTTGTAGAGCTCGGCCTGCGGCACCAGCGCCATCACCTTCTGGCTGCGGCCAGCCTGGTCCATCCCCAAGATGTGCCCGCGCCGCTGGTTCAGGTCGCCGATCACGTCGCCCAGGAACTCGTCGGGGGTGAACACCTCCACCTCCATCACGGGCTCCAGGATGGCCGCCTGCGCCTTCTCGGCCGCAGCGTTGAAGGCCAGCACGCCGGCCATCTTGAACGCCTGCTCGCTGCTGTCCACCGCGTGGTAGCTGCCGAAGTACACCTCGGCCTCGAAGTCGACCATGGGGAAGCCGGCCAGGAAGCCGCGCTGCGCCGCCTCCTGCACCCCCTTGTCCACCGCCGGCACATACTTGCCGGGGATCACCCCGCCCACGATGGAGTCGGTGAACTTGTAGCCGCTGCCGCGCGGCAGGGGCTTGAGCCGCACGTGCGCGTCGCCGAACTGGCCGCGGCCGCCCGTCTGCTTCTTGTGGCGCCCGTGCCCCTCGGCGGCCAGGCGGATCGTCTCGCGGTAGGGGATGCGCGGCGCCTTCACCACCACCTCCACCCCGTTCTTCCGCTTCAGCCGCTCCATCTGCACCTCCAGGTGCAGCTCGCCCAGCCCGCGCGCGATGGTCTGCCCCAGCTCGGCGTTGTACTCGGCCGCGAAGCAGGGGTCTTCCTCGTGCAGCTTGTGCAGGCCGATGGACAGCTTGTCCTCGTCGTTGCGGTTGGCCGCCTCCAGCGCCACGGCGATGTCGGGGTCGGGGAAGTCCACGCCCTGCAGCACCAGGGGGTGGGTGGGCGCCGAAAGCGTGTCGTTGGTGTGCGTGTCGCGCAGCTTGGCCACCACGCCGATGTCGCCCGCGCGCAGCTCGTCCACCTCCAGGCGCTCCTTGCCCTGGGCGATGGACAGGTGCGCCAGCTTCTCGGGCTTGTCGTGGCTGGCGTTCAGCACCTCGCCGCCGCTCTTGATGCTCCCGCCGAAGATGCGGAAGAAGGTGAGCTCGCCCACGTGCGGCTCGCTGGTGGTCTTGAACACCAGCGCGGCGAAGGGGTCGCTGTTCAGGTTGCGCAGCTCGATGGTGTTGCCGGTGCGGCCCGCGGCCTCCTCGGCGGGGCGCTCCTGCGGGCTGGGCATCAGCTCCACGATGCGCGTCATCAGCACCCGGGTGCCCCACTCGGCGGTGGGCACGCCGCACAGCACGGGATACAGGTCGCCGCGCAGCATGGCCTGCTTCAGTGCGTGGATCGCCTCTTCGCGGGTGATGGTGTCGCCTTCGAGGTAGTGCTCCAGCAGCGTGTCGTCGGTGGCCGCGATGGTCTCGATCAGCTCGTTGTAGTAGCGCTCCACGGTGGGGCGCAGGTCGGCGGGGATGTCTCGCTCGTCGTACTCCCCCGTGCTCACGTCGCTGTGGAAGTAGTAGGCCTTGTCGGCGAACAGGTTGACGATCCCGGTGAAGCCCTCGCCCGAGCCGATGGGCACCTCCACGGGGATCGCCTTGGCCGTCAGGTGCTCCTTCACGTCCTGGTAGGCGCGCTCGAAGTCGGCGTTGGGGCGGTCCATCATGGTGACGAAGAACATCGCCGGGAGGTGGCGCTCCTGCACCAGGTCCCACACGCGCTCGGTGCCCACCTCCACGCCGGCGGGGCCGCTCACGCACACCAGCGCGCTGTCGGCCACGCGCACGCCGGCCTTGGTCTCTCCAAGGAAGTCGAGGTAGCCGGGGGTGTCGATGAAGTTGATCTTGGCGTCGTCCCAGGTGGCGTAGGCCACGCAGGTGTTCATGCTGATGCCGTGCGAAACCTCTTCGGGGGTGAACATGGTGAGCGCGGTGCCCTCGGCGCTGGAGCCGTGCCGGCGCGACGCGCCCGACATGTGGCAGCAGGCGTCGATCAGCGTGGTCTTCCCCGCTCCACCGTGGCCCACCACCACCACGTTGCGGATGCGGTCGGTTGTGAAACTGGGCGCTGACGCCATGTGCACCTCCCGGGAAAGAGGGGATGAGGATGGGGCCCCGCGAAGGGGTCGTTGCTAACCTGCCCGCAACGCTTCCATCGCGTCAAGGGAGTTGGTGCGGGTGCCGTCCCGCGGAGGGCCGGACCTCGCGGAACATGCGGCTCCCGTGCGGAAAACGCCCGACGAGATGCGGGTTGCGGCGGCCTCGTTTCGGCGCTGCAAGAAGCATACAGCGTCGCCCGGGTCCATCACGCGCACGGCGCCGCCACCGCGGATGAGCCACGGCTCCCCGTCGCTCGGCCTCGCGCTTCTCCCGTTGCTTCCATGTCCATCCCCGCGCTCCGGCTGAGCGCGGGGAAGACATCTGTTCACCGCGGTGGATCTTGAAGCACTTTTCCAGGGTAGACGGGAAGTGCAACGGGAGCCACGATTTCCGGTGCATCTCGATGATGGACTACACCGTACCCGAAGGAGCGGAGGCAGGATGAAGAAGACGACGTTCGCACTGGCCGCGCTGGCGGCCTTCGCCGCGGCGCCCGCGCTGCACGCGCAGCAAGGCTTTGCGCTCAAGGGCGGCTACGTGTTCAACAAGTCGAACGTGGACGACGCGCGGTCGTCGGGTTTCGACGAGGTGCCCTCGCCCGACGGCTTCAGCGTGGGCGCGGAGTACGTGCTGCCCATGGGCATCGGCATCGGCGCCACGGCCTATACCGAGGGCAGCGCCAGCAACGTGGACTCGAAGACCACCGCGTTCGCCGTGCTGGCCGAGGCCAACTACTTCGCCAGGCTGCCGGTGATCCCCATCCGCCCCTACATCGGCGTGCATGCCGGCATCGGGCGCTACACCATCGAGGACGTGCAGGGCGGCCCCTCGTCACCCGAGATCAAGGACGACCGCACGCAGCTGGGCTTTCAGCTGGGCGCGCGCTGGCAGGTGACACGCATGCTGGGCGTGGACGCGCAGTACCGCCACGTGAGCGATCAGGCCAGCGAGGACCAGAGCCCCGACCTCGAGCGCAACCAGTTCGTGGTGGGCGTCACGCTCTTCTGATCCCGCCGCCAGGGACCAGAAGCGTGGAAGCGGCGCCCGGAAACATTGTCCGGGCGCCGCTTCCTTTTCCTGGGAAACTTCAATTCACTTTCCTAGAAGTTTAAACCAGTCTAAATTGCGTTTCGTCACCGTGCCTTTCCGTTCGGAGCCGGCGGCGATCCCGAAGCGAAAATCTCCCGTCAATGCGCCCGGTCCCCCGTGAACACACGCACGCTCGTCCTCACCGTCGCGCTCGCCGCACTCGCTGCCCGCACCGCCGCTGCCCAGGGCGACACTGCCGCCGTGGCCCCGATCCAGGACAACTCGTTCCTGGTGGAAGAGGCTTACAACCAGGAGGCCGGCGTGGTGCAGCACATCAGCAACTTGGTGAGCGACCGTGGGGGCGACTGGGCGTATTCGCTCACGCAGGAATGGCCGCTCGCCGGGGTGAAGCATCAGATCAGCTACCAGATCCCCATCGTGCACGCCGCGGGTGAGACGGGGCTGGGCGACGTATTCGTCAACTACCGCTACCAGTGGGTGGGCGACGCCGACGCCGTGCTGGCCGTGTCGCCGCGGCTGAGCGTGATCGTTCCCACCGCCAGCGCGCGGAAGGGGTTCGGCAGCGGCGCGGTGGGGGTGCAGGGGGCGATTCCCGTGAGCCTCGTGCTCGTCCCCAACCAGCTCGTGTCGCATTCCAACGTGGGCGTCACCCGCTACACGCGGGCGCAGGACGCCGGGGGGAACCGCGCCGCCACCACCTCGATGTTCCTCGCGCAGAGCGCGGTGTGGCTCGTACGGCCGATGTTCAACCTGTTCGTGGAGGGCGTGTGGAGCCGCGGCCAGGAGGTCGCCGGCCCGGGCGATACGGAATGGAGCACGAGCGCGGTGATCTCGCCCGGCGTGCGCTGGGGGTGGAACCTGCCGCGCGGGCTGCAGGTGGTGCCCGGCGTGGCGGTGCCGTTCGGCGTGGGCCCCAGCGCGGGCGAGCGTTCGCTGTTCCTCTACCTCAGCTTCGAGCACTCGTTCAGGCGCCAGCGGTAGCCTGCGGGTGGAGCACGGCAGAACGCCCCCGTTCCTCGCGCGAGGGTCGGGGGCGTTCTTCATCGGGTGAATCCGAAACAGCGGGTTTCACAGGGAGACATCGGAGTTGGCGGATTCACTAAATGACTCCGCTAACCCCGCTGCCACCGTGTGAAACGGCTGGTCCGTCCCCCCTCTACGGATTGGGATACGGCGGCGGCACGATCAGGCCCGCGCGGTTCACCGGCGGACGGATGGACACGCCCTGCTCGTCTTCGTTCACCTCGCGCTGCGTCCAGCGGAAGTAGACGAGGGTGATGGCGATCCACAGCACCAGGCCGCCGGGCACCCACATGATCACCCCGCCCAGCCGCTGGTCGTCCAGCGGGCTGATGCCGAAGACGCGCGGCGCCTCGGCATACCACTGGTAGAGCGGCGTGGCGCTGAAGGTGATCAGCGCCGCCGAGATCATCATGGGAATGCCCACCAGGAACAGGTAGACCATCTGCAGCGGCGCGGCGATGCGCGGCAGCTCGGGGAGCGGGCTCATCACCGGCCACCACATGATCACGCCCGTGACCATGATGGTCAGGTGCATGGCGATGTGCACCGTGTGGTGGCGCATCATCAGGTCGTACGGGCCGGGGAAGTGCCACGCCAGGAAGATGGCGTTGTTCAGCGAAAAGGCGATCAGCGGCAGCGTGATGGCACGCGCGAACGCCCTAATCGGCCGCAGGCGGATGGCGGGGCGCAGCATCCAGTCGGGGATGCCGGCCAGCAGCAGCGGCGGCATCACCAGGATCAGCACCAGGTGCTGCACCATGTGCGCGCTGAACAGGTAGTAGTCGCTCACCTCGTGCAGCGGCCCCTGCAGCGACAGCACCATGGCCAGCAGCGCCGCCGAGAACGACGCCACCTGCCCCGCGGTGGCCGGCGTGGAGCCCGGGAAGCGGTGGCGCAGCGGCCCGATGATCAGGAAGTAGGCGGCCGCCAGCAGCAGCCACCCCACCATGAAGCTCGGGTACAGCTTCCACACCCGCCAGTCGAACGACGGCGCGTGCAGCAGGGCCAGGGTGGAGAATGCGTGCATCGTCACAACGTCCTTCGGGTATCGCTCGGTCGAATTCGCAAAAGCGGTGATTCCGCGCACAGCCACGCGGATGGCTGGTCGTCCAGGAACCCCGCCGCGCGCAGCGGAATGGATTGCCGCGGAGGCCATGAATCCTTCGACCGCCGCGAAGGCCTGCGGTGATGAAAGTACGGTCCGCGGCGGCGCTCAGGATGACGTTCCGAGGGAAGGTCCACCCGTAGTCTCCCGTACTCCGTACTCTCGTACTGCAGTAAAAACCGCAGGGGACAGCGTCCGCACCGGCTCGCTGTCCCCTGTACCCTGTCTGCCGTCCGGTCGTTCAGCCAGCCGTCACCGCGGACCCGGCGACGGGTTGGTGGACGCGCCGTGGATGGCTTCGTTGCTGGTGAGCGTCGGGTGGATCGCCGTGGCCTCGCCGTGCACCACGTGGAAGAGCAGGATCATCCCGCCGATCACCAGCGTGGCCAGCACCGCGGGGAACACGAAGATGCCGGTGAAGAGCTTGTTGTCGAACTTCAGGTGCATGTAGTACGCGACCACGCTGAAGAACTTCACCGCGCTCAGCACCAGGATGATCGCCGCCGCCGCGCCCGCCGAGTACCACCCCTTGGTCTCGCCCACGTAGCCGATGATCTCGAGCACCGTGAAGCCGATCAGGACCACCCCGATCACGAAGTAGAACTTCCAGCCCGGGTGCGCGTGCTGGTCGTGCACGATCTCGCGCGTCTCGCTCGTCATCACGCCGCTCTTATTTGATGAGGTAGACCAGGGGGAAGATCACGATCCAGATCACGTCCACGAAGTGCCAGTACAGGCCCGCGATCTCCACGTTCAGCGTGCGCTCGGGGCCGATGCGGCCGCGCATCGACATCACCGCCAGGGTGATCAGGTAGATCACGCCCACGGTCACGTGCGCCCCGTGGAAGCCGGTGAGCAGGAAGAAGGTGCTGCCGAAGAGGTTGCTCTGAAGCGTGAGCCCCTCGTGGTAGAACTCGGTGAACTCGAACACCTGGCAGCCCAGGAAGATCGAGCCGCCCAGCGCGGTGAGCAGCAGCCAGATCGTGCTCCACTTGCGGTCGCCGCGCTGCACGTTGTACAGCGCGAACACCATGGCCACCGAGCTCATCAGCAGGATGAAGGTGCTGAAGCTGGTGAGCGGGATGTTGAGCATCCCCTCGTGGTGCACACCGTTGATGGTAATGTCGTGCGGGTAGGGCGGCTTGATGCTGCGCCCCTTGTACGCCATGTAGGTGGCGATCAGCGACCCGAAGAGCAGGCACTCCGAACCGATGAAGGTCCAGAAGGCCATCTTCCGGCTGTCCAGCCCGGTGCTGGTGTCGATGTGCGCCGGGTGCGCGGCGTGGTCGGCCAGCGCGTGCGATGAATCCATGAACCGCAAAGGGTACGGGTTGCAAGGTACAGGGGGACAGCGGGAGGAGACGGTCGCCGTTGCCGGCTGTGCCTGTCCCCTCTTCCCTGTCCCCTCGCCGTTTCAGTGCCCCGGCTCGAAGGCCCAGGCGTAGATCGACAGGATCGTCACCGCCACGCCGGCGAACATCAGGTACCACAGGTTGTGCGCGGGCCCGGTGAGCTGCCGGAAGATCAGCCCCACGAAGATCGCGGTGATCCCGGCGGCCAGCACGATCGGCCAGAACGACGGCGGCGGCAGGTGGATCCCCAGGTCGTGCGCGCTCATCTTGTTCTCGTCGTGCACGTCGCGCACCTCGGCCAGCGCGGCGCCGCCCAGCGTGACCTGCTCCGTCTCCTCCTCCACGCGCCCGTGCGGGATCCCGGCTTCCTTGGTGGGGTCGCCCTCCCACAGCGGCATCCGGCTGTGCACCACCGGGATCTCGCGGAAGTTGTAGACCGGCGGCGGCGAGGGGATGCTCCACTCCAGCGTGGCCGCGCCCCACGGGTTGGGCCCGGCGATGCGGCCGCGCTTCCAGGCGGTGAACAGGTTGATCGCGAACACCAGCGTGGACAGCGCGATGATGAACGAGCCGATCGTCTCCACCTGGTTCCAGATGGTGAAGCCCATCTCGGGCCCGTAGGTCCAGGTGCGGCGCGGCATCCCGAACATCCCCACGAAGTGCATGGGGAAGAAGGTCAGGTTCATGCCCACCATGGTGCCCCAGAAGTGCAGCTTGCCCATGCGCTCGTCGAGCAGGCGGCCGAAGACCTTGGGGTACCAGTAGTACATCGCCGACCACAGCCCCAGCACCGTGCCGCCGAAGAACACGTAGTGGATGTGCGCCACCACGAAGTAGGTGTCGGTCTGCTGCAGGTCGCTCGGGGCCGACGAGTGCATCACGCCGCTGATGCCGCCGATGGTGAACATGGCGATGAAGCCCACCGAGAACAGCATGGCGGTGGTGAAGCGCACGCTCCCGCCGTAGATGGTGCCCAGCCAGTTGAAGATCTTGATCCCCGTGGGGATGGCGATCAGCATGGTCGACAGCGAGAAGAAGCTGTCGGCGATGGGGCCCATCCCGGTGGCGAACATGTGGTGGCTCCACACCCCCCACCCCAGCCAGCCGATCAGCACGCCGCTGAACACCATCACGTTGTAGCCGAAGAGCGGCTTGCGGCTGAACGTGGGCAGCACCTCGCTGACCATCCCCATGATGGGGATGATCAGGATGTACACCTCGGGGTGGCCGAACATCCAGAACAGGTGCTGCCACAGGAGCGGGTCGGCCCCGGCGTCCACCGTGTTGAAGAAGTTGGTGCCGAACACCCGGTCGAACATCAGCTCGGTGATGGCGATGGTGAACACCGCCATGGCGGTCACGATCAGCACCGAGGTGATCAGCGTCATCCAGGTGAAGATGGGCATGCGCATCAGCCGCATCCCCGGCGCCCGGAGGTTGATGATCGTGATGATGAAGTTCAGGCTGGCGATGATGGACGACAGGCCGAGCACCTGCAGGCCCAGCACGTAGAAGTCCATGTGCAGGCCCGGCGACCACGCCTTGATGGTGATGGGCGCGTAGGCGAACCACCCCGAGTCGGGAGCGGCGCGGATCAGCCACCCCACGTTCAGGAAGATGCCGCCGAACAGGAACAGCCAGTAGCTGAGCGCGTTGAGCCGCGGGAAGGCCACGTCGCGCGCGCCCACCTGCAGCGGCACCACGAAGTTGAAGAACGCCGCCGTGAGCGGCATCAGCGCGCCGAAGATCATGGTCAGCGCGTGCATCGTGAACAGCGAGTTGTACGTCTCGGCGCTCACGAAGTGGTTGTTGGGCACGAAGAGCTGCACGCGGATCATCAGCGCCTCGACTCCCGCGACCAGGAACCAGAGGAACGCCGTGACGCCGTACATGATCCCGATCCGCTTGTGGTCTACGGTCGTGATCCAGCTCCACAGGCCCGTGGGCTCTGCGTGGTGCGCGGCTGCCGGCCGGGGTGCGGCCACCGTTGCTGTTGACATTCCTGCTCCATCGGGTTCTGGCGGCGGTCCTTCCGCTCACCGGATCTCGGGTCGGCCCGGGCGGCGCGGGCTCGCCGCCGCCACGCCGGGCGCCTTCGTGCTGGGTCTTACCCCTCAGTACCGCGCGGCTACTGCAGCGACTGCAGGTAGGCCACGATGTAGGTGATCTGCTGCTCGCCCAGGTCCAGCTTGGGCATCCTGGAGCCCGGCTTCATCTCGGGCGGGTCGCGCAGCCAGCGCCGCAGGTTCTCGGCGTTGTTGTCCAGGATCCCCGCCGCCAGGGTGCGCCGCCGGCCGAAGTGGGTGAGCGAGGGGCCCGTGCGCCCGGCCATGGGGGTGCCCTTGATGGTGTGGCACGCCACGCAGGGGCCGGTGGTGACCAGCTGCTTGCCCAGCGCCACCGCCGAGTCGGTGGGGAGCGGCTCGGCGGCCGGGGCCGCCTCGCTGGTCAGCCACTGCTGGAAGCCCTGCGGCGTGTGCGCGATCATGCGCATGCGCATCAGCGAGTGCGACTCGCCGCAGAACTCGGCGCACTGGCCGAAGTACACGCCCGTCTGCTCGGGCTTGAAGATCAGGTGGTTGACCCGGTTGGTGATCAGGTCGCGCTTGCCGCCCATCTGGGGAACCCAGAAGGAGTGGAGCACGTTGTCGCTCTTGAGCAGCAGGTGCACCGTGCGGCCGACCGGCACGTGGATCTCGTTGGCCGTGATCACCGTGTCGCCGTTGGGCTGCGGGTAGCGGAACTCCCACCACCACTGCTTGCCCACCACCTCCACCGTCAGCGCGTCGGCCGGGGGCTCGGGCTGGGTGTTGAAGATGGCCCGCACGGTGGGCACGGCGATGCACGCCAGGATCACCGCCGGGATCAGCGTCCACGCCACCTCGAGGCGGGTGTTGCCGTGGATCTGCTTGGGCTCGGGCGCGCCCGGGCGGTAGCGGTACCGCCACAGGAAGTACACCATGATCCCCAGCACCGCCGCGCCCACGAGCACGCCCAGGATCAGCGACAGCATGAACAGGCCGTCGGTGGTCCGCGCGTACTGGGTGGTGGGGTAGAAGGTCGTCTGCGGGTACTGGCGCAGGTGCTCCTTGCTGCCGCACGCGGCCAGCAGGAGCGGGGCCGCGGCGAGCGCGACGCTCCACAGGCGCGCGGGCGCGGCACCCCATGGCGATCCGGATTGGGTCGCTCGTGACTTCATCGGCGGTGGTTCGTTGGCGTTCGTCTGCTGCGCACGCGTCCGGCCCGCCCCCATGCACCGGCCTCGGGAACGATGTTCCGGGAAGGTGCGCGGAGGGGCGTAGCCGGTCGGAAGCCGGGCATTCTACTACGCCCCCATGGAGCACGCCAGCCCCCCGTGCGGGCGCGGCGACGGCACGCAAAGGCAGGGCCGGGCATGGTGCAGGAGTTCTGCGGCAATGTAGGCGCGGCGCGGCGCGGCGGTCTGTGGGGAGCGGGCCGACGGGATGTGGGGAGATGCCTGACGAAAGTACGAAAGTACGAGAGTACGGGAGTGCGGCTGTACGAGACGATCCCACGTCGGATGACGTCTCCCTCGGCCAGACACGAGAGGCGGGGATTCGAGCCCCCGCCTCTCCACGCTTCCTGCCGCCCTAGCGCTCCAGGCCGTTGTCGCACCGGGCGCCGCCCGGCGCGTCGGCGGCGCCGTAGTGGGTGTGGGTCAGGCGCGGCGGGCGGTTGGGGTACAGCACAAGCATGAACAGGTTGGAGAACGACGAGTCACAGATGTCGCGCACCCTGGGGCCGCCCAGCGCCTCGATGGTGGCGGCGATTGTGTTGCTGTGACCCACCACCAGCACCGTCTGCCCCATGTGCCGCGCACGGATCATCTGCGCCATCCCCGCGCCGGTGGCCTTGCCGTCGCCCGTGGCCTGGTACACCTCGGGGGCCACGTGGAACGCCTCGGCCGTGGGCCGGCCGGTGCGGATGGTGCGCTGCAGCTGCGTGGTGATCACCGCGTTCACGTGGCGGCGGCGGACGGTGCGTGCCAGGTCGCGCGCGCGGCGCTCGCCCTGGGGCGTGAGCGCCGGGTCGTGCGCGGCGGGATCGGTGCGGTCCTTCTCGGCGTGGCGCACCAGGATCACCACCGTGGGCTGCTGCTGCTGCGCCGCCACCCGCTGCAGGGGCGCGGCGGCGATGCACGCCAGCACGAGTGGCAGAAGTCTGCGGATGGGACGCATGGTCTGTGGAATCCGGGGGTTGAGGGTCCGTCTGCCGCGCGATTGCACGTCGCGCGCCTCGTGGCTCACGGAGACGGCGGAGAAGCGGCCCGCACATCTTACTTGGTTCGATCGGCGCGCGACAACGGCGGCCCGTCTCGGGTCATCTCCCTGGAGGTGAGTCGGGTGACGCGGCGTCATGGCGATCTACCGACCGGTCGTGCATCCGGACGATCGGCAGGGAACCGGGTCACACGGAGAAACGGAGGGAACGGAGGAACTGCACGCAGCGCCTCCGGTTCCTTCGAGATGCTGTCGCCCCGGGAGAAAGTAGAAAGGCGGAAGTAGCACGCGGCTGGGCCGCCACGTGCTCCGTCCGCCGATTCACCGTCGCCCTCAGCCCTGGTGCGGGGCGGGGTCAGTGGTGGTGAACGGGACGCCGCCCTGCACGGGCTGCGGGCGCGGCGCGTCCCACAGGCCGAAACGGGCTCGCCAGTAGTCGTTCAGGAAGATGTTGTTGGGGTCCTTCTTCCGGCGCAGCTCCAGGAAGTCGTCCCAGCGCGGGTACTGGGCCTTGAAGAAGTCGACCCAGCCGCGGTCGCCGGCGGCGTAGACAGGCTGGAACTTGGCCCAGTGGAGGCGGAACGGGATGCCGTTGTCGCGCAGGAGCTGCCAGAACTGGGGATAGAACACCTCGGCCGGGTCGCCCGGGTTGTTGGCGAACCAGTACAGGTCGATGCGGAAGACGCCGTCCTTCCACTCGTCGTCGCCGCTGGTGTGCGAACAGGCCAGCCACAGCGGCGTCGCCTTGGCCCCGTACAGCTCCCACGCGTACGTGCCGGTGCGGCGCAGCGCCTCGTGCGGGTCGGCGGGCGCGACGAAGTAGGCCTGGAGCAGCGTCATCACCCGGCCGGCGTGCTGCACGGGGAGCCACGCCTCGGTGAACTCGGTGGGCACCAGCACGTCGTTGGCCTGGTTGTCCATCGGCAGCCCGTGCCAGGCATAGTCCTGGAACTTCTGCGGCCCGCCCGAGCCGTCCAGCGGCACCGCGATCCCCAGGATGTCGGCGAAGAGCTCGGGGAGCTTCTTGCGCAGCACCGGCGCCAGCAGCCTGGCGATCTCGAACGCCACGGTGCCCACGCCCCCCACGATCGCCGCCGCCAGCTTCGCCAGCAGGTCGCCGATCTCCTTGCCCACCTTCGGGACCAGCACCTCCTCCACCGCCTGCTCCAGCTGCGCCAGGTCGGGCTTGAGCTTGGCGGGCACCACCGACAGGTCGTCGAGGTTGCCGATCACGGTGAGGATGAAGGAGAAGGCCAGCTCCTGCAGCTCGGGGTTGCTGCCGAACTGCTGGTACGGCTTCGGCTCGAAGCCCGGCGTGGCGGGAACGCGGTCGGCCTTCCACAGCGACACCCGCTCGGCGCCGCGCTGCGGCCACCACTCCATGCGCGTGTACGCCTGCTCCTTCAGGAATGTGGCGAGGCTGGGACGCGTGCCGTCGCCGTCGCCGAACAGGTCCACCTCGCACGCCTGGGGGGTGGTGATCGCCTCCTGGCCCACGATGTTGAAGGTGGGCTCGCACTTGAGCGTCATCTTCGACACCACGCCCAGCAGCCCCATGTTGGGGGAGAAGGCATGGAACAGGTCGGGGTCGGCGTCGCGGTTCACCTCGTAGACCTCGCCGGTTCCGTCGATCATGCGGAAGCCGTAGAGGTTGTCGTTGGCCGAGAACCGCAGCGAGCCGCCCGACGAGCCGGTGGCGGTGAAGCCGCTCACCGTCTGGTGGCTGATCCCGCCGGTGTCGCCCAGCGTCCAGCCGTACTGCGTGAAGAGCTGGTAGAGGAGGCTGTTCTCCAGCGTGGAGGTGCCCGTGGGGTCGGACGGGTCCTTGCCCAGGTGGATGCCGGCGTCGCACTCCACCAGCATGCGCTCGTGGTCGACCACGCGGAACGAGATGTACTTGTCCAGCATTACGTTGAGGTTGTCGCCCGGGGGCGGGCTCTGCTGCTCCACGTGGTTGCGCATCCCGGCCTGCGGGTCGGTGTAGATGGCGTGCGACACCGAGTGCGCCGCGCCTCGCACGCGCAGCTCGCGCCCTTCCCGGTACGCCTGCTTCACGAGACAGACGAGCTCGCCTTCGCTGGCGGGGTGATAGAAGCCATCGCTGCCGCGGGGGATGCAGTCCGTGCTCATGAAGCCGTCTCCAAGGTGATCGGGTGGGGATTATTGGCCGCACGCTGCGGCCGGACCGGCGGGAGGAGGAACGATAGCACGCCCGAACGCCTCGGCCAACACGGTTGACGCCACGACGTGACCGAAAGGATGAACAGGGGCGGCGGCGACGCTCAGGATTACATCGTCCGGGGGGGCTGATTCCAGCTCGGGAAACGGATCGAGGGGCACGCGGCCGGATCGCCGCGTGCCCCTCGCCGTCTTTCCATCTCCCGAGACTTCAGCGCTGCTCGGCGGCGGAGTAGAGGGCGTTGAAGAGGAACTTGAAGGTGCCGTGCGGCTGGCCGCGGAAGGCGATCTCGGGGCCGAACAGGAACAGCTTGCCGCGGCCCACGCTCGCCTCGGCCACGGCTACGCCGCCGTTCAGGCGCTCCTGGCCCCACGCCCAGCCGCTGCGCAGCGGCTGCGCGCTGTCGAACCAGGCGATGCGGCGCACGCCGCGCGCGGCCGCGTCGGGGCCCAGCTGCATCACCGGGCTGTCGTCGAACATCACGTCGGCGTGCTCCTCCATCCCCCATGCGGCCGGCTGCGCGGGGTCCACCGCCACGCGCAGGACCGAGCCGGGGATGAAGAACTTCTCCGGCGGGAGGTGATGCTCGGTTCCGTCGGCCCCCCGCTCGGCCAGCGCGTCGTGCACCGGCAGCCCCAGGTGCCGCGCCAGCACCGTCGACCCGCCGATGGTGACCACCGTGCCGCCGTTCTCCATGAAGGTGCGCAGCTGCGGGACCGTGCGCGCCACGGTCACGTTGCCGATCTGGCCGCGGTACTCGGCCGGCACCGTGGCCGGGTCGGGCATGCCGCCGAAACCGCCGGGCGCGCCGGCGGCGCGGTCGGCCTCGGGAATGCCGCCGTCCACGAACACCAGCACGTCGTACTTCGCGTTCAGGGTGCCGGCGTCCAGCTCGGGGGCGTACACCACCTGGAAGGGGAAGCGGAACTGCTCCAGCACCCAGCGCGTCCACCCGCTCGGCATCGACCCGCCGTAGCGGTCCCACAGGCCGATGCGCAGCGGGCGCAGACGGCGCATCTCGCGCGGCACCTGCGTGTCGTGCACGGGGCGCAGGATCACGCCCAGCTCGCGCTCGACCGCCGCCACGCTGTCCCACTGCGCGCGGGTGTTGCGCAGCGCCGGGACGTAGAAGTCGCCCGCCTCCACCTCCGCGCCCGTGGCCGATCTGCCACCGCCCACGATCACCCGCTGCACCGGCACGCCGGCCGCGATCAGCCGGTTGGCGGCGGTGAAGGCGTCGTTCTGGCGCGGCGAGAAGATGTAGCCGGCCGGCGCCCAGCGCGGCTCGGCGCGGCGGCTGGCGTCGGGCGCAGGGAGGTTCCACGCGGCCACCGGCTCCAGCGGCGCGGCCGGGAGCGCGTCGAGCACGCGATCGAACTTCACCCCCATCTGGTATGCCAGCGTCCACCCCGCCACGTCGTACGGCGGGATCGGCGGGCCGCCCTCGTACAGCACGTCGTGCGGATGGTCCTGCGGCTCGAACATGTCCAGCACGTGCGGGCGGAAGGCCTGGTCGGCCCTCACCACGAACGAGCCCGCGGGATACGCCTTCCCGCCGGCCGTGAACGACGCCGTTGCGCGCGTCACCTCCACCCCGTTCTCCAGCAGCGCGTTGACGAACTTCACGGCGGTGGGGAAGTCGGGCTGGTCGGCCGGGATCACGTAGGCGCGCGCGTCGCGCCACTCGGGGCGGTGCAGCATGGCCAGGTAGCGGCGGCTCTCCTCGGCGTTGGGCGCGCCCTGGAAGAGGCCGCCGGGCACCATCACCGCGTTGGCCTCGCGGCGGTTGCCGGCGCGCATGCTGTCGCGCACCTCGTCCAGCCGCCGCGGATAGGTGGTCCAGCTGTCCCGGCTGCCGCGGGCGATGGAGTTCGCCCCCATCTTCCAGATGCGGTAGAGGAAGGTCTCGCGGTAGCGCGAGGCCAGGTCGAGCACGGCGTAGTTGGCGGTGACGGAATAGTCGATCGACTGCCGGAAGTGCCAGCGCTGCGGCTCGATGGGGAACGGCATGTCGGCGCGCGGCAGCTGCTGGTTGGCCACGAAGGGGATGTCCATGGGCGTGGGGCTGCCGATGGTCTCCGTGAGCAGGCCGATCATGTTGTGGAAGTAGGCCGTGGTGCGCAGCCCGCCGTTCCACCACGTCGAATAGGAAGAGCCCTTGCGCATGGTCACGCCGGGCTTGTCCTCGGCCTCGAAGCGCGAGTGCATGGCGGCGCCCACCAGGTCGATCCCCACCGGGATCAGCGGGTCGTACACGTAGTTGAAGGGGTCGCGGAAGGGCGGCGCGAACATCACCGTGCCCGTGGGCCCCGTCTGGTGGTGGTTGTAGACGATCTGCGGGTACCACCGGGTGTACATCACCCGGTTCATGTTCTCCGTCTCGGGCTGGGTGGAGGCGTAGAAATCCCGGTTGTTGTCGTGGCCGATGTACTTCTGGTAGAGCCGCGGCAGGGCGTTCAGCGAGCGCCGCTGCGGGTCTGGGTTGCGCGTGTACCAGTTGCTGACCAGCTCCATCCCGTCGGGGTTGGCGTGGACGAACAGCACGATCACGTCGTCCAGGATGCGCGTGGTCTCGGGGTCGTTGCGGCTCACCAGCTGCCACAGCGTCTCCATCAGCTGCTGCGCGCCCAGCACCTCGCTGGCGTGCAGCCCGCCGTCGATCCACACCACCGCCTTCCCCTCGCGCGCCAAGCGCATGGCCTCGAGCGAGTCCACGCCGCGGGCGCGGGCCAGCCGCTCGGAGATCTGCCGGTAGCGGTCGAGGTTGCGCAGGTTCGCGGGGCTGCTGACGACCGCCATGTACTGGGTGCGCCCCTCGGCCGTGCGCCCGATGTCCACCAGCTTCATGCGGTCGCTCTGCGTGGCCAGCTTCTGCCAGTACGCCACCAGCTGCGTGTAGTTGGGGAGCTGGTAGTCGGCGCCGATGGCGTGGCCGAACTGCTCCTGCGGCGTGGTGAGCCGGGCTTGCGCGCCCCCGCGCGAGGCGAGCAGGAGGGCGGCCGAAGCGGCGAGCACCGCGCGCGAACGTGTTTTCATCACGAGCCTTCGGGGCCGGTGGGAGCCGATGCGGGTCGGCGGTGGCATCTGTCGTGGATGGCGGAGAATCTGCCGCGCGGCGGGCGCTGTCAAGCGGACGGGGAGATCGGGAGAACGGGATCGGGGCGTTTCGTCGGAAGGATGAGTCGGCGGGAGCCGGCGCCGGGAGATGGATGGGTGGCGTCTCGCGGCTTGCATCACGCGGCGGGGACACCGCAGTTTCCCGCCGCGCCGCGGCCCGTTTTCCATCTTCCCGGCTCCTGGCCTGGGGAGGCCCGGCCGCCATCTCTCCGTCCGTCTCCGTCGACCAAAGCCATGCGCTCGCTCGCCCGCACCTTCATCGCCGTCATGTCGGGGTTCCTGACGATGATGCTGCTCGTGATCGCCGGCACCGTGGCCGCCACCGCGCTGCTGCTGCCGGGCGGGCTGCACGCAGTGCAGGGCGAGTCGCCGCCCGCGCACCTTCCGCCGGCCTACCTGGCGGCGAACCTGGCGATCTCGCTGGCGGCGGCGGTGGCGGGCGGGTGGCTCACCGCCAAGCTGGCGCCCACGGCGCCGTTCGCCCACACCCTGGCGCTCGCCGCGGTGACGCTGGTGATGAGCGTGGGCTCGATGCCGGCGCCGCAGCCCGGGCAGCCCGCGTGGTACGGCTGGGCGATCGCGGTGCTGGGCGTGGCCGGCGTCCTCCTTGGCGGATGGCTGCTGGTGCGCGGCGGGACGAGCGCCCGCTCCAGCGCGCTCGCGAACGCGGCGTAGCCAAGCCATCGCCGGCACGGCCGGGCGTCGTCTCGCGCCCCGTCGGACACGCCGCGACCCCGGAGTCGCTCGCCGGCCGACGCGCTCGCGTCGCGACGCCAGCGGTTCGTACCGGTTCCACCACCCTCCGCACCGCCGCGCTGGTGAGCTTCGCGCCGCGATGCTAGTTTCTTCGCACTGCGCGGTGTTCGCCGCGTCTCCACCCCCTCGATCGCCCACCCGATCTCGGCGCCTCCCCGGCTCCGGCACCTTCCCATGATCAAGCGAATCCTGCCCGTCGCCGTGCTGTCGTGCGCGCCCACGCTGCTGTGCGCGCAGAACGGCGACCCGCACGCCGGACGGCCCACGCCGGTGGCCACGGCGGTGCGCGCCACCGCGGCCATCCACGTGGACGGCCACCTGGAGGAGGCCGCGTGGGCGGCGGCCACGCCGGTGACGGCGTTCACGCAGTACGACCCCGAGGAGGGGAAGCCGGCCAGCGAGGCGACCGAGGCGCGCATCGTGTACGACGACGAGGCGCTGTACGTGGGCGTGCGCCTGCACGACCGCGGGCACGTGAACACGCGCCTGGGCCGCCGCGACATGGACCTGGGCGACTCGGACTGGTTCGGCGTGCAGATCGACAGCTACCACGACCACCTCACCGCGTTCGGCTTCGACATCAACCCCTCGGGGGTCCGGCGCGACGAGGCCAAGACCGACCGCGGCGACGACAACGGCTGGGATGCGGTGTGGGAGGGCGCCACCAGCGTGGACAGCGGCGGCTGGACGGCCGAGTTCCGCATCCCCTTCAGCCAGCTGCGCTTCAACCCGCGCAACGGCACCTGGGGGCTGCTGCTGGAGCGCATCATCGGGCGGCGCAACGAGTACGCGACGTCGGCCTACACGCCCAAGAACGAGCGCGGGGGGATCGCGCGGTGGGGCCACCTGGCCGGGCTGGAAGGGATCCGCACGGCGCGGCGGCTGGAGCTGCTCCCCTACACCGTGGCGCGCGCCGAGTACGTGGACCCGCGCGGCAACCCCTTCCGCGGCGACCACGAATACGGCACTCGCGTCGGCGCCGACGTGAAGTACCGCGTGACCAGCAACCTCACGCTCGACGCCACCGTCAACCCCGACTTCGGCCAGGTGGAGCTGGACCCGGCGGTGGTGAACCTGACGCAGTTCGAGACCGTGTTCGAGGAGCGCCGCCCGTTCTTCGTGGAGGGGCGCGAGATCTTCAACTTCAACTCGGGGAACAACGGAAACATCCCCGCGGGCGGCTCGCTGTTCTACTCGCGCCGCGTGGGCGGCCTCACCTTCGGCGCGCTGCCGCCCACCAACGCGGCCGACGTGCCCCTGGAGACGCGGATCCTGGGCGCCGCCAAGCTCACCGGGCAGACGGCGGGCGGCTGGTCGCTGGGGGTGATGGACGCGCTGACCGGGCGCGGCAGCGCGCGCTTCCTGGACGACACCGGCCTGGAGCAGAGCCTGGTGTCGGAGCCGCTCACCAACTTCTTCGTGGGCCGGCTGAAGCGCGACCTGCGCGGGGGGCGCACCTACGTGGGGGCGATGGTGACGGCCGTGAACCGCGACCTGGAGACACCCGAGCTGCGCGCCACGCTGCGCAGCGCCGGCTACACCGCCGGCGCCGACTTCAAGCACGAGTTCGCCAGCCGCCGCTGGCGCGTGACCGGCTTCGGCAGCCTGAGCCAGGTGCGCGGCGACAGCCTGGCCATCCTGCGCGAGCAGCTCTTCGTGCCCTATCACCAGTTCGGCCGCCCCGACTCGCGCGTGCTGCGGGTGGACCCGGGCGCCACCTCGCTGGGCGGCTTCCAGGGCGAGATGCGCGTGACCAAGCAGGCGGGCGGGCACTGGCGGGGCGGCGGCGGCGTGGCCACCATCACCCCCGGCTACGAGGCCGCCGACCTGGGCTCGCAGCGGCGCGCGAGCCGGGTGGACGTGGACGCCGGCGTGACCTACCTGCAGCAGCGCCCCGGAAGCGTCTTCCGCACCTGGAACGCCAACCTGAGCGCCCGCCACGAGTGGAACTACGATGGCGACGGCATCCTCACCGCCTTCAACAGCAACGGCTACTTCCAGCACCTGAGCTACTGGAGCGCCAACTACTCGCTGGCCTTCCAGCCGCGCGCGCTGGACGACCGGCTCACCCGGGGCGGGCCTGTGGCGGTGCGGCCGGTGCTGGGCTCGGGCTTCGTGCAGCTCGACTCCGACGCGCGCAAGCCGCTGGTGGGCTCGCTGGGCGCCTACCTGCAGCACGACGAGGAGGGCGGCGGCGACGTCAACGTGTTCGGCAGCCTGCAGCTGCAGAGGTCGACGCGCTGGAACCTGTCGGTGGGGCCGTCGTTCGACCGGCTGACGGTGGCGGCGCAGGCGCTGGGGTCGGTGGCCGACACCACGGCGGCGGGGCTGTTCGGCCGGCGCTACCTGTTCACCGACCTGCGGCAGACCACGGTGTCGATGGACTTCCGCTTCAACTACACCTTCAACCCCGACCTCACGCTGCAGATGTACGTGGCGCCGTTCGTGAGCGCGGTGGACTTCGGCGACAGCACGCGCTACCTGGCCGCCGCGCGCACCTTCCGCTTCGCCACCGACCTCACCAGCGGCGTGCACCCGCAGGACTTCAACGTGCGCTCGCTGCGCGGCAACGCGGTGCTGCGCTGGGAGTGGCGGCCGGGGAGCACGATGTTCGTGGCGTGGCAGCAGCAGCGCGAGAACGTGGGCACGGGCGTGGGCGACTTCAGCTTCGGCCGCGACCGCGCGGCGCTGTTCGGCGCCCGCCCCGACAACGTGTTCCTGATCAAGGTGAACTACTGGCTGAACCCCTGAGGGTACCGGATCCGGAAACGAGTTGTGAGGTCGTGTGTGGAGCTGGGTCGAATGGACGGCGGACGAATCGATGGCCCCAAAGTCCGCTCCGTAGACCTCCCGCCGCGTGCGCAACTTTGCTCGCTGCACGGGTTTACACGTAGCCAGCGACTCATCTGCCGAGCCAGTGATGTGACGTGGGTGGCCCATTATGCACGAGGGCACGTAAGGGGCTTGACTTCGGGTACCACTCCGTTCATCTTCTGGACAATTCGCACGTACAACCGCGGGAGGCAGAGATGGCCGAGCAAACCGTGCCGGATTGGATCGCCAGGATGCGCGCCGCGGGCTACGTGGTGACGCCCGCGACACGCGACACACTCCCCGACCCGGAGCACGTGCTGCCCGCGCGCGTGGGCTACCTCCGCCATCGCGTTCGCGGCATCCGCCGGCTGCTGCGGCCTCACCGTTCACCTCACCCCGGGCATGCCCGTATTCCTTGACGCCTGCGCGGTCGCCAAGCGATATCTGCAGGAAGGCAGAAGCTCGCAAACCATGAAGTCGATCATCGGCCGTCCTAAACAATGGGGCGGCTTGATCGTTTCGAGCTTCGTGGAGATCGAGGTGGTCTCGGCGATCGCAAAGGGCGCGCGCAGCCTCCCGGTGTGGCAGCAGCCAGAAGCGCTCCGCCATGTCCCGCGGACGGTGGGTACCTTCCTGGCCGACTACCGGAGCGGCGCCTTCTCCACCGTCGAGCTCACGCCCGAGATCCTGGATGCGGGCATCGATCGGCTGCGCACCAATCCGAAGCACGAGATCGGGGCGGGCGATGCCATCCACCTGGCCACCGCACTGGCCGTGGCGGCTGTGAACCCCGGCGATCCGCTCGTCTTCGCCACGGCCGACCGCGGGCTCTACGAGGCCGCCAAGCACCACGGCCTGAGGGTGTACAACCCCAACTACGAAGGGTCCGACCGGCTCTCGGACTACCTGCGCGCCTGAGCGGACGCCGCGGCATCTCCAGCCACACCCCCTCTGGCTCCAGGCGCCGGATGGGGTGTACCTTTGCACGACCCTCTCCCAACCCCTGCACGCCGCACGCTGACCCGATGCTGAACGCGGTTCCCAACACGGCCGAGTCCGTGGAGCTGGGCCTGCTGGACCGGCTCGTCGACGAGGTGGAGACCGTGTTCCGCGGCAAGCGCGAGACGGTGCGCCTGGCGCTGGCCGCGCTGCTGGCGCACGGCCACATCCTGTTCGAAGACATCCCCGGCGTGGGCAAGACCACGCTGGCGCGCGCGCTCACCGCCGCGCTGGGGCTGGGCTTCCGCCGCATCCAGTTCACCAGCGACCTGCTGCCCAGCGACGTGCTGGGCGTGAGCATCTACAACCCGCGCACGCATGAGTTCGAGACGCGCCCCGGCCCTATCTTCACCCACGTGGTGCTGGCCGACGAGATCAACCGCGCGCCGCCGCGCACGCAGAGCGGGCTGCTGGAGGCCATGCAGGAGGGCCGCGTGACCATCGACGAGCGGAGCTACGACCTGCCCACGCCGTTCCTGGTGATGGCCACGCAGAACCCGCTCGAGCAGCACGGCACCTACCCCCTCCCCGAGAGCCAGCTCGACCGCTTCCTGATGCGGCTGTCCATCGGCTACCCGCAGCCCGAGGACGAGCGCGGCGTGCTGCTGCAGAGCGTGGGCGTGGGCGACCCCGTGGACCGCGTGCACCCCGTGCTGGACGCCGCCCGCGTGCTGGCGCTGCAGGCTCGCGTGGAGCGCGTGCACGCCGACCCGGCGCTGGTGGACTACCTGATGGCGATCATCCAGGCCACGCGCAGCGACCCGCGCCTGCGCGCCGGCGCCAGCACCCGCGCCGCCATCGGCCTGTTCCGCGCCGCGCGCGGCTACGCGCTGGTGGAAGGCCGCGACTTCCTGGCGCCCGACGACGTGCGCCGGCTGGTGATCCCCGTTCTCGCTCACCGCCTTCTCCCCGCAGGTGCGTCGGCCGCCACCGGCGAGGCGTACGAGGAGTCGGTGGCGGTGCTGGAGGGGATCATGGCCAACGTGGAAGTGCCGGTGTGAGCCACGCCGCAGGTTCGGTGACGTCATAGACATCCGGAGCGGGCATGTCTGGCGGGCGCCAGCGGAGGACAATGCCAGGATTCACGGTTATCGGCGGCGGTGACGACGCGAGATTCGCGGACGTCGGCGGGGTTGAGGATGCGAGATCGTGGGTGCCGGGGGTGGCGACGAAACGAGATTGGCGGGCCCGGCGGGGGGACGATGCGACTGAAGTCGCGGCTACAACGGCACACAGTCCGCCTTCGCGGACTTCGATTCCGCGCGGCGGCGATGGCGGTTCGAATGGAGATGTCCTACGGCGCGGAGGCGTTGCTGGCTGTCCCCTGTCCCCTCATCCCTGTCCCTTGATCCCTCTACGTGACGCAGTCTAGCCGCCTTTCGCGCACCGCCGCGGGGATCCGCCGCTGGTTCAGGCCGCCGCGGCGGCTGAAGTTTTCGCGCGCAGGGTGGCTGTTCACCGGCGGCACGCTGGTCCTGGGGCTTGCCGCCATCGGCACCGGCAACAACCTGCTGTACCTGGTCCTGGGCGCGATGCTGGGGTTCATCACCCTGAGCGGGTGGCTGAGCGAGCAGATGATCCGCCGCCTGGAGGTGCGCCGCCGGCCGGTGCGCGGGGTCACCGCCGGGCGGCCGGGGCGCATCACCTACGACCTGCGCAACGGCAAGCGCCACCTGCCCTCGCTGGCGGTGGAGATCGGCGAGGCGGGGCGGCCGGGGAGCGCGTGGGTGGCGGCGATCGAGGCAGGCGAGAGCGCGGTCGTGCGCGCCGAGACCACCTGGGAGCGGCGCGGCGTGTATCCGCTGGAGACGCTGACGCTGGCCACCTCCTTCCCCTTCGGCCTGTTCCGCAAGGAGCGCGACCTGGAGATCGCCGGCGAGGCCGTGGTGTGGCCGCGCCACGACCGCCCCGTACGCGAGCCGCGCATGGCCGGCGAGCGCGTGCGCCGCGCCGGCGAGAGCTTCGCCGGCGCGGCGGGCGCGCGCGGCGAGTACCGGGGACTCCGCCCCTATCGCCCCGGCGACGACCCGCGCGACGTGCACTGGCGCACCACCGCGCGCCTAGGGCAGCCGGTGATCCGCGAGTACGAGAGGGACCGCGCCACCGCGCTGTGGATCTGCCTGGACCTGCGCGCCCAGCCGGGGGACGAGGCCGAGACGGCGGTGGAGATCGCCGCCAGCCTGGCGCAGGCCGCCATGGTGCGCGGCGACCCGTTCGCGCTGGCCACGGCCGAGGCGCGGGTGGCGCCCGGCACCGGCGCCGCGCAGCTCGAGCGCGTGCTGGACGCGCTGGCCCGCGCCCGCGTTCGACCCGACGCCCCGCGCCCCGCGCCGCCGGTGCCCGCGCGCGAGTGCGTGCTGGTGACGGCAGGCGCGCCCGACGGGTCGTGGGGCGACGTGTTCACCGCCGCGCGGGAGGGGCGGTGAAGCTGGCGCGCCTGCACCGGCGGCTGGCCAGCGCCATGGCGCTGGCCGCGATGGGCGCCTTCGCCGCGGGCGACGGCGTGGGGCCGGTGACGCTGGCGGCGGCGGCCGCGCTGGCGCTGTCGCTGCTGTGGCTCCCCGGCGCGCGCACGGGCGCATGGATCGAGCGGGCCACCCGCTTCGGCATCCTGGCGCTGTTCGGGTGGCTGGTGTACGGCGCGCTGCTGCTGGGGCGCGACTTCCTCCCCGGCGTGATGGCCATGCTGCTGTTCCTGCTGGCCGGCGAGGCGCTGCGGCCCCTGGACGCGCGCAACGACATGCGGCTCTACTCGCTGTCGTTCGCGCTGCTGATCGCCGCCACCGCGTTCTACCCCGGGCTGGGGTTCGCCTTCGGGTTCGTGGCCTACGTGGGGCTCACCGTGCTGGCGATGATGGTGGGCTACCTGCGCCGCGAGACGGAGCGCTTCCGCGGCGGCGCGGTGCGGGTGGGGCGCGGGTTCCTGTGGACCACCGTGGCCCTCTCGGGCGTGACGCTGGCGATGAGCGCGGGGGTATTCCTCCTCTTCCCCCGCCTTCCCCGTGCGTGGAACGTGCAGGGGCGGCGGGGCAGCGGCGGTGAGGTGGCGGGGTTCAGCGACCGCGTGTCGATCGGCGACTTCGGCGGGCGCATCGGCTCCAACCCCGAGGTGATGTTCCGGGTGGAGTTTCCCGACGGCCCGCCGCCCGACGCCGAGTCGGTCCACTGGCGCGGGCGCAGCTTCGACCGCTTCGACGGCGAGGCGTGGCTGCGCACGGCGAACGCCGCCTATGCGCGCAGCGTGGACCCGCGCGGCTACGCCATCCGCTGGGGCGGGCCCTTCCACCGCATGCGCATCTTCGGCGGGCCGCCGGGAGCCGACGTGCTGTTCGGGCCGCACCCGGTGCTCAACGTGCAGCCGCGCTCGGCGATCCGCGTGTTCACCGGCGCCACCGGCGACATCGGCTTCGCGGGCACCGACAACCCGGTCTACTCGCTGGTGAGCGGCCCCCGCGCCCCGCGCGACGAGGCGCTGCGCGCGGTGGAGGGCGCCTCGTCGGACGAGGGCGCCGCGATGCGCGCCTACCTCCAGCTCCCCCCGCTGGATCCGCGCGTGCGCCGCCTGGCCGACTCGCTCACCGCGGGCCGTGGCGCGCGCATCGACCAGGTGCGCGCGGTGGAGGCGTGGCTGCACACCTTCCGCTACACGCTCGACCTGCCCGCGAACCGCGACGAGGCGTCGCTCGAGGGGTTCCTCTTCCGCCGCCGCGAGGGGCACTGCGAGTACTTCTCCACCGCCATGGCCGTGCTGCTGCGGGCGCGGGGGATCCCCACGCGCAACGTGAACGGCTTCCTGGGCGGCGAGTGGAACGCGGGGGCGCGCTACCTGGCGGTCACCGGCAACCAGGCGCACTCGTGGGTGGAGGTGTGGTTCCCCGAGTGGGGCTGGGTGCCGTTCGACCCCACGCCGGCGGGGCGCGACGAGGTGGTGGCGGGCGCGGGCCGCGGCTGGATGATGCGCACGCGGCTGTGCATGGACGGGATCGAGTACCGCTGGTACAAGTGGGTGGTGGACTACAACATGGAGCGCCAGCTGTCGGTGTTCCGCGGCATCGGCCGGGTGTTCTCGCGCGGTGACGGGGCCGGCATCGGACGCAGCGACCGGCGCGCGCCGGTGCGCGTGGCGGCGCCCTGGCTGCTGGCGCCGCTGGGGCTGGCGCTGCTCTGGCTGGTGGGCTCGCGCCGCCGCCGGCTGGGCGGGCGGCTGCACCGCGCGTCGCGCAGCTACCTGTCGCTGCGGAGGGCATACGCCCGCGCCGGCTGGGCCGTGGGCGACGCAGGCGGTCCGCTGGACTTCGCGCGGAGGCTGGAGCGCGAACGGGCACCCGGGGCGGACGATGCCGCCCGCGCGGTGGACCTGTACCTCCGCGCCCGCTTCTCCCCCGAGCCTGCCGACCCACCCGCCGTACGAGAGCTGGACGAGCACGCGGCGCGCGCGAAGGCTGCGGTGCGGCGCGCGGGGAAGCGGCGGAAGACCGCGGGGGTGTGAGCGGGGCTGGGTTCGTCGCGGCGGGCGAGCCCCTCACCCTGCCGCTTCGCGGCTGTCCCTCTCCCGAACTGCAGGAGAGGGACAGCGGCGCTTCGCGCGGCTGGCTCGGGGATGGGTGAAGGCGCGGCGCGGTTGGCAGTCGCACCGCTCGCGGCCCGACGGCGGCGGGGTTGCGTGAGGGATGCGCGCCCGGAGGGCCGGGAACGCGGCGGACCGCCTGCGCCGTCACCTCGGACGAAGAGGACGCCGGGCGGGCCGCCGTGGGCCCGGCTGCGTTGGGCACGGCGGTATCGTGCCCTACGCAGCGCGCAGCCCGGTTCGGCGCTCGAGGCGCCGAACACGCCCGAAGCATGCAGTTCCGCCCGCCGAATCGCACGATGACCACAACCTCGAGACCTTGGCGTCCCAAGCCCTGCGGCCCTCGCGGCACGGGCTTCGCAGGCGCACGAAGGGTTCTGCCGGGGGCGTGACGGGCCCCTGCTCTGCAACCGCCGCGCGGCCCCAGGACGGCCGCGCCCGATCGGGAACGTGATGGCTTCGGCGACTCTCCAGACCGACATCCAGCAGGTGGTTCGCGGCGAGCACCGCGACGTGTTCCGCGTGCTGGGGATGCACCGCGTGTCCATTGCCGGCGAGCTGCGCCTGGTGGTGCGCGCCTTCCTCCCCGGCGCCACGGCCGCCGCCGTGGTCGACCCGCTCACCGGCGACTCGGCCGAGATGGAGTGCGCCAGCGGCGACGGCTTCTTCGAGCGGGTGCTGCCCCCGGGCTCGCACCCCTTCCGCTACCACCTGCGCGTGACCGAGCGCGACGGCCAGACCCGCGAGGCGGCCGATCCGTACTCGTTTCCGCCCAGCGTGGCCGACTTCGACCTGTACCTGATCGGCGAGGGGACGCACCTGCGGCTGTGGGACGTGCTGGGCGCGCACCCCGACACGCTGGAGGGGGCCGAGGGGACGCGCTTCGCCGTGTGGGCGCCGGGCGCGCGCCGGGTGAGCGTGGTGGGCGACTTCAACGGCTGGGACGGGCGGCGCCACGTGATGCGCTTCCACCCCGGAGCCGGCGTGTGGGAGATGTTCATCCCCGGCGTGGGCGAGGGCACCGTCTACAAGTACGAGATCCAGGGCGCCGGCGGCGGCGCCTTCCTCAAGGCCGACCCCGTGGCCTTCGGCGGCGAGTACCGCCCGGCCACCGGCTCGGTCGTGCGCGACCTGCGCGGCTTCGAGTGGAGCGACGACGCGTGGATCGAGCAGCGGCGCACCGGCGACTGCTACGTGCGCCCGATGACCATCTACGAGGTGCACCCCGGCAGCTGGAAGCGCCGGCCCGAGGAGGGCGACCGGGTGCTCACCTGGCGCGAGCTGGCGGTGGAGCTGGGCGACTACGTGGTGGACATGGGCTTCACGCACGTGGAGCTGATGCCCGTGGCCGAGCACCCGTACGACCCCAGCTGGGGCTACCAGGTGACGGGCTACTTCGCCCCCACCAGCCGCCATGGCACCGCCGACGACTTCCGCTTCTTCGTGGACCACCTGCACGGGCTGGGGATCGGGGTGATCCTGGACTGGGTGCCCGCGCACTTCCCCAAGGACGCGCACGGCCTGCGGCGCTTCGACGGCACCGCGCTGTACGAGCACGAGGATCCGCGCCAGGGCGAGCACCCCGACTGGGGCACGCTGATCTTCAACTTCGGCCGCAACGAGGTGCGCAACTTCCTGGTGGCCAACGCGCTCTACTGGCTCGACGAGTTCCACGTGGACGGCCTGCGGGTGGACGCCGTCGCGAGCATGCTCTACCTCGACTACAGCCGCCAGCCGGGGCAGTGGGTGCCCAACGCCTACGGCGGGCGCGAGAACCTGGACGCCATCGCCTTCCTGCAGCAGGTCAACTCGGCCGTGCGCGACCGGTACCGCGGCGTGCTGATGATCGCCGAGGAGTCGACCGCGTGGCCGGGGGTCACGCAGGCGCCGCACCTGGGCGGGCTGGGCTTCCACCTGAAGTGGAACATGGGGTGGATGAACGACTTCCTGCGCTTCGCCGAGGAAGACCCGGTCTACCGCAAGTACCACTTCAACCTGATCACCTTCTCGCTGATGTACGCCTTCAGCGAGCACTTCGTGCTGCCGTTCAGCCACGACGAGGTGGTGCACCTCAAGGGGTCGCTGATCGAGAAGATGCCGGGCGACACGTGGCGCAAGTTCGCCAACCTGCGCTCGTCGCTGGGCTTCATGTGGGGGCACCCGGGGAAGAAGCTGCTGTTCATGGGCGGCGAGTTCGGCCAGTGGCGCGAGTGGAGCGAAAGCCGCTCGCTCGACTGGCACCTGCTGGACGACCCCATGCACGCCGGCCTGCAGCGCTTCATGCGCGACCTGAACGCGCTGTACCTGCGCGAGCGGGCCTTCTGGGAGACCGACTTCGGCCACGAGGGCTTCAGCTGGGTCGACTTCCGCGACGTGGAGCAGAGCGTGCTGAGCTTCATCCGCCGCGGGGCCGAGAGTGGCGAACAGCTCCTCTTCGCGTTCAATTTCACCCCCATCCCCCGCCACCAGTACCGCATCGGCGCGCCCCGGGCCGGGGCGTGGCTGGAGGTGCTGAACAGCGACGCCGAGGCGTACGGCGGCGGCAACCTGGGGAACATGGGCCGGGTGGAGACCGAGCCGGTGCCCGCGCACGGGCACGCGCAGTCGCTGCGGCTCACCCTGCCGCCGCTGGGGATGGTGGTGATGAAGCCGGAACCGCCGGAGCCACAACCCTGATGACACCGAACGACACCAGAGAGACCGGAACGATGCCGAAGACCACCGCGGGACGCCCCACTATCGCCCGCATGCAGGATACCGCCGCCGCGCCCGAGCCCGGCGTGGCCGTCGACGCCCGCACAGCCGCCCCGTCGCCGGCCGACCCGCCGCAGGTGAAAGCGCAGAGCGTTTCGCCCCGCGCGCGCAAGGCCGCGGCCGAGAAGACCGCCGCCGCGAAGAAGCCTGCCCGGGGCACGGCGGCGAAGGGCGAGAAGGGGGTCAAGGCCCGCTTCGAGCACAAGCCCAAGGGTCCCGACCTGCGCGAGGACCTGCGCGCCTTCGTGCAGGCGCAGCCCAGCGGGTGGGGGCACGAGGACTGGGTGGCGTTCCTGGACCACCTGACCGAGCGGGGCCACGACACCCGCGACCCCGAGGCCGTGGGGCTGCTGCTGGAGCGCGAGCGGCTGGCGGCGCGGCTGGAGGGGGTGCAGGGGATGGGCCCCCGCCGCATCCAGGCGCTGGTGGACCGCTACGAGACCATCTGGAGCGCCGCCCACGCCGGCGCCGACGAGCTCGCCGCGCTCCCGGGGATGAACCGCTCGCTGGGCGAGAAGGTGCGGCAGGCGCTGCACGCCTGATCCCTCGCGCGGGATGCCGGATGACGAAGCCCTTCCGCTGCCTGGCGGAGGGGCTTCGTCGTTGCGTCCTGAAAACGGCTGGCCTCACGCAGAGTCAGCAGGGTCAGCAGAGAACAGCCGCAGTTCCTCTGTTTGCTCTGCTGGCCCTGCGTGAGGCCAAAGCGGAGGCCGGGGTGAGCCGGTGTTTCCGCAGTTCGGGGGAGATGTCGTCCGGAACGTGACCCTTGACGCCGGATGTCCACGTGCTGATTATTCAGCACGTGCAGATTTTTCCGCACTTCCCGCAGGCGACGCCCTTCCACGGGTCGCATCTACCCCATGCCCGATTCCACGCTCACAGGGATGAGCCGCCGCGAGCGGCAGATCATGGAGATCATCTACCGGCGCGGGAAGGCGACCGCGGCCGAGGTGCTCGACGAGCTGCCCGACCCGCCTACCTACAGCGCCGTGCGCGCCGCCCTGCGCCTGCTGGAGGAGAAGGGCACGCTGCGCCACGAGATGGACGGCAAGCGCTACGTGTACGCCCCCGTCACCCCGCGCAGCCGCGCCCGGACCACCGCGCTGCGCGACGTGGTGCGCAACTTCTTCGGCGGCAACACCGAGCAGGTGGTGAACGCGCTGCTGGAGGAGAACCGCCCCTCGGCCGCCGAGCTCGACCGCTTGGTCGCGCTGATCGAGAAGGCCCGCCAGGAGGACGCCGGATGACCGCCCCCCATCTCGCCGACCTCTTTGCCGGGCTGGCCGACGCCGCGGTGAAGGGCACCCTCATCCTCCTCGCCGCGCTGGCGGCCACCCGGTTGATGCGTCGCCGCTCGGCCGCGGCGCGGCACCTAGTGTGGATGGTGGCGCTCGCGTCGATGCTGGCGCTGCCGCTGGCCACGCGCCTGCTGCCTGCGTGGCGCGTGGTGCCCGTCCCCGCGCCGCTGCGCCCCGCCGCGCGCTTCGTCGCCGCGCCGGCGGCCTCATCCGCCGGCGTCCTCCGGTCCGACGCCCACCCGTCCGCCGCGCTGCCAGATGCGGACGCGGCGTCGCTTTCATCGCACAACACGGCTTCACCGAACAGCACGGCGGCCTACGGATCCACGTCTTCGCCCTCTCGTCCGTCCATCTCGTCCACCGTGCAGGACGAGACGGCGTTCGACTGGAAGACGGCGATGCTGGTGCTGTGGGCGGCGGGCGGCGCGGTGCTGGCGCTGCGGCTGGGCTACGGGCTGGCGCGCGTGTGGTGGATGCAGCGCCGGGCGACGGAGATCGACGACGAGGAGTGGGTGCGCATCACCGACCGCCTCGCCCGCCGGCTGCGCGTTGGGCGGCTGGTCACGCTGCTGCGCGAGCAGCACGCCGTGGTGCCCATGACCTGGGGGATCGTGCGCCCCGTGGTGCTCCTCCCCAGCGACGCGGAGAAGTGGGACACCGAGCGGCGGACCGTGGTTCTGGCCCACGAGCTGGCGCACGTGCGTCGCTGGGACACGCTCACGCAGTGGATCGCGCACCTGGCGCTCGCGGCGTTCTGGTTCCACCCGCTGGTGTGGATGGCCGCGCGCCGCATGCGCGAGGAGCGCGAGCACGCCTGCGACGACGCCGTGCTCTCCATCGGCACGCGGCCGGTGGAGTATGCCGACCACCTCTTGAACATCGTGCGCTCTCTGGGCCAGTCGGAAGGCCCCGCCGCGGCGCTGGCCATGGCGCGCCGCAGCCAGTTCGAGGGGCGCCTGCTGGCGATATTGGACGGCGCCACGCAGCGCGGCGGCGTCACGCGCGGGCTGGGCTTGGCCGCGCTGGCCGTGGCCGCGGCTGCAGTGCTGCCGCTGGCCGCGCTCCGCCCCGCCCTCGCCCGCCCCGCGCAGACCGCGCCCATCGCGCAGGCGAAGCAGTCCGCGCCGACGGAACAGACGCTCTCCCTCGCTATCCAGCCGCACGCGCTGGATGTGGGGAGCGTGGCCCGCGCGCTGGTGGATGCACCGCGCCAGGCGCCTCCGCCAAGCGCGAGCGGCAAATCTCCCGCTGCCCTGTCGAAGCTCGAGGGGGAAAAGACGCCCGCCGGTCGAACGGTCGTGGCCTCGCCGCCTTCCGCACCGCTGCTGGCGGTGACCACGGCGCCGCCCGCCACCACCGCCACGCTGCTCAGCCGGCTGGAGACGAGCGCCGACCCGGGGCTGTACGGCGCCATCATCCGCGCCGCCAACGAGATCCAGTCGTCCACCGACCGCCGGCTGGTGCTCACCGCGCTGCTGGGCAAGGACGACCTGAGCGCCGAGAACGTGACGGCCATCATCCGCTCGACCCTTTCCATCCACTCCGACACCGACCGGCGGCTGGTGCTGTCGGCGGCGCAGGGGCACCGCGCGTTCCCCACCAACCCGGTGCCGCACGTGTACTTCGAGGCGCTGGCCGCCTTCGGCTCGTCCACCGAGGAGCGGCTGGTGATGGAGGGGCTGCTGGCGCGGCACCGGCTGAGCGCCGACGGCCTCGCCCCGCTCTTCGACGAGCTGCGGCGCATGGGCTCCAACACCGACCGGCGGCTGGTGCTGTCCACCGCCGCCGCCACGCAGACGATGTCGGGCGCCAGCCGCGAGGCCTACGTGGCCGCCACCCGCGCCATCACCTCCGACTCCGACCGGCGCCTGGCGCTGGACGCGCTGATGAGCGCCGGCCCCCGCGAGGCGAAGCCGGGCTCGTCCGCGTCGACCTCGACGCCGGCCGCTGGCGAGACGGCCGCGGGCTCGACGGCCGGCGGGCGCGAGCAGGAGTGGAACGGCGACGTGGTGCTGGAGCTGGATGGAGGCCGCGACGTCGCAATCCACACCCGCGGCGTGATGTTCGGCCGCGCGCGCTGGGACGTGCTCCGCATCGGGCGGGGCGGCAGCCTGGTGGTGCGGGAGGATCGTGGCGGCACCGTGCGGCGCCTGTCGGCCGTGCCGGGCGCCGACGGCCGGCCGGTGTTCACCTACACGGTGGACGGCCACACGCGTGACTTCGACGACGCCGGCCGCGGCTGGTTCCAGGCGATGGTGCGCGAGTTCACCGGGAGCTGACCCGGCGGGCGCGCACGCCGCGCACCCGCCTTTTCCGTATTCACGAATGCTGAAATTTCAGCACTTGGTACCCATCCCTCCTGGAGGAAAGATGAACCAGACCCTGGCCCGCCTGCTTCCCATCGCCCTGCTGCTGGCGCCGCTCCCCGCCCGCGCGCAGGAGCGCATCGTCTCGTCTGGCGAAACGCGCATGGTCGAGCAGCACGACGGCTACCGCATGGAGGTGCGCAGCCGCGGCCGTGTGGAGTTCGACGACGAGGGCGAGTGGGTGGTGGAGATGGCGCCCGGCGCCGAGCTGACCGTGCGCGAGGACACGAGCGGGCGCGACCGGCGCATCGACTTCCACCGTGAGGGCGGCGGCGTGCGCGCCGAGTACCGCGAGAACGGCGGCGAGCGGCCGCTGGACGCGGCCGCGCGCGAGTGGGCCAGGGGCGTGCTGCGCCAGGCCACGCGCGAGAGCGGGCTGGGTGCCGCGGCGCGCGTGGCCCGCATCCGCCGGCGCTCGGGGGTGGCGGGGGTGCTGGCCGACATGGCGGGGATCCGCAGCGACACGGGGCGGCGGCTGTACTACCTGGCGCTCCTGGGCAGCGGCCCGATGAGCGACGGCGACTTCGCGCGGGTGATGGACGACGTGGGCGCGCGCATGCACTCCGACACCGAGACCCGTCTGGTGCTGGGCGACGCCGCTGGCCGCGCACAGGGCGGACGTGGCCTGCAGGCGCTGCTGCGCGCCGCGGCCGGCATCGAGAGCGACACCGAGGCGAGGCTGGTGCTGTCGCAGGTGGCCGAGCGCCACCGCCTGACCGACCCCGGCGCGCGCGACGCCTTCTTCCGCGTGGTGGAGGGGCTGGGGAGCAACACCGAGCGCCGGCTGGTGCTCGGCGCCGTGCTCGAGCGCAACACCCTGGACGACGCGGGGATGCAGGCCGCGTTCTTCCACGCCGCGCGCGGCATCGGCAGCGACACCGAGCGCCGGCTGGTGCTGAGCCGCGCCCTGGACCGCGGCTCGTCGGACGCAGTGGCGGTGGGCGCGCTGCGGGCGATGGAAGGGATGCGCTCGGACACCGAGAAGCGGCTGGTGCTCACCAACGTTTCGACCAGCCTGCGCCGCAGCCCGCGCGTGGTGGACGCCTATCGCCAGGTGGTGGGGACGATCCGCTCCGACACCGAGCGGCGGCTGGCGCTCACCTGGCTGCTGGACGGGGGGCGCTGATGCGCCCCCGCCGGACCGTCCGCCCGCAGCCGTGCCGGCGGTGGACGGGGTCTGCGGCTGATGTGCATTCCACGATAGTCTGGCCCGGCGGCTGAAGCCGCAGCAACAACTACGAAAAGCCTCGCAGATTATGCTAGGACGGCCAAACGCAGCAAGATGCACGGAAACGGCGGATTTACTAGGTGTGCGCGCAACCTGCACAGCCACCCGTCCATTTCTGAGCATCCTGCAGCAGGAACCGACAACGCAACCGACAGCAGAGCCCGCCGGAGCTTTCCGGCGGGCTGCTTCTTTAACGGCTGGCCTTCGTCGCCGCATTGGCGGACTCGGGGGGGGACAAGCCCCGCCCACTCGCCCGCCGAAGTGGACTAGCCGAGCCGCGTCTCATTATCAGGGGCGGGCGCCACTTCTTCGAAGTCGGTGAACGCCGGATCACCACTCGTTCCGCCGTTCCCATCCGCCGTAGGCGATCGTGCACAATGCCGATTTCCGGACAGCGGGATGCTCACTTCGATCATGCGCTACTCTGTAGGCGAGCGTTCGCACTTGGTCCCTGAAGTCACTGGGGAGTGGCGATCCTGCGTACTTGGGCCTGTCATGCACCGCACCGGAACAACCCAAGCCGGAAGACCGCCACGGGTCGAAGTTCCCCAGGTCCGCTCCGTAGGAGATAAGCCAGATAAGGTTTCGGAACGCGAACGGGCGAGCAACGCTGCTCGCCGACTTGTCCGCCGCCACTTCAAGCGAGGCGGCGAAAATCGACGCATCGTGGAGTTGCGCCGCAGGGGCGGTGAGAAGTCGCAGTTCCGCAGTGTCCGTCGAGGTACGAGATTCGATCAGCTTGTTCGCGATGATCCGTCCCGCATTCGACCCACACTGCGGGGCTATCCGGTATGCCCACTGTTCGTGCGGAGCCGGATGCCCACGGGCGATGATCTCTGTTGCCAACCGGCAGTTGTTGCGCAGGTGCAGCGAATCGGGATCGGCCTGCGCGATGGCGTGATCTGCCACCAGAATCGATGCTGCGGTCAGGGTCATCAGGAAGGAACGCATATCCGTGTGTCTCCTTTGAAGTCAGCGTGCGCGGCAGACGATTGGGACGGCATAGCTCCCGTCAACCAACGTGTGGTTTGCAGCGGTTTCTGGATCTTGAACCTCCTGCACCCACACGAGCTCCAGTTTCTCGGCGAACGAGTTGAACCCCCACGGGTTGTCATTTGGATTCCAAATCTGCTTTTCGAATAGCTTATTCAGATCATGCGTGCTCAGCCAGTCACGGAAGTACGTGTAATGCGTGTACAGTGGTTGGAACAGGTCCGTGGGAGAGATCGGCGAGGACAGGAGCCCTTCGTGATGGAGCGCCCGCCGCTTGAGCAGCGAGATTTCGTACTGAGGGCAGTACGGGAGCCATCCCGGTTGTCCGGGTTGCCCGCCATGCTGCTTTTTGAACCAAGGATCGGAGGTTTCAAAGGCGTGGACGTGGTGGACGAGCCAATAGGGGCGGTTCACCGGAGAGGTCAAGAACCACCATCCGGCGTTGGGCCCGGTTTTTACCTGCCCGAACCTCCGCGCGTAAGGAAGGTTTGTGGAATCGCGCATGATGTGCGAGTCGGCCATCGATCCAACCGTGTAGCCAAATGCGGCTGCCGTATCGGTCACCGGCGCAGCGGGCAAGTCGAGTTTCCCGTCCCCTGCCAGCGAATCGTGGGGCGGGGATGCAGCTTGCACCTTGGGCCAAGTGCGCGGGTTTACTGCAATCCGGACGCTGTCCTCGACGCCTTTGCCAAGCAGAATCCCCCGGACTCGCACTGTCCCGCTGTCGACCATCGGCCCCGCCCAGGAATATGCTGCCGTATCGCCGTCCATCCTTCTCTGCCCGTCAAACGACCACTCCGAGATGCGCAGCGAGTCTTGGAGCGCCTGTGGCTCTACGTTCGCATTGCAGGTGATCGAATCTCCACGTGTGACGGTTGCGGACGGTGAACAGCGCACGACGAGCTTAGGCGCTTGGGCATCCTTCCGAACCACCTCGCCAGCGAACACCGCCGGTAGCGCAGCCGCACCGTCCCCGTCCGTCAGGGTCGCCTTGAGGTACATCCTGCCAGACCGCAGCGGTCGGTACTCGCAGACCCGCTTGCCGGTGCAGCCCCGTATCGAATCTTCGAAAATTTGGAAGCGCTCCCAGAACCTCCGGTCCGCAGTGAATTCCATACGGTTCCATCCGGGTGTCGCCGCTGTATCTCGCTCCACAAAATGCCAGGAAATTTCGGCTAAGCCGTAGGCCGCAGACTGGGCAGCGAAATGGATCGTATCCCCCGAACGAGTGGAGACGATCTCGGCCGGAGGATCGATGGCGCGAATTTCAAGCCTTTGAGTTCCTGACAAGAGATAGGGGGGAATGTTCGCGCACACGTCGCAGGGGCGGAAGGCAGAGCGTGCGCCACCACGCGACACGCGAAATTTAGACACACGATCCCAGAGCAGCATCCGCATCACCTCCGGCTCGGGTGCCCGTGCCGGTAAGTAGCGGTCAGCGACGATTACCTCGACGCCAAAAGCCGGGATTGCATAGCCGAGGATGTATGTGCCAAATGGCCCGATGTCTTGCCCAGCCAGCACCCAGCTGCCGCTCCAACAGACAAACGTCCGTGTTTCACTGCACTGGAACGGGTCAAGGGCTGGATTCTGATCGACGTGAATTGCCCCGGAGATGCGGATCTCCGACCATTGGCCGGGTGGTGGCAGCTCGTTCAGCTCGACGGTCGTCCACGGCATACCACCTTCGCACCAGGTCTGTCCGTCCTCCCCCGTGGTGCAGACGCCGTTGTTTGCCGGGATGAAAAGCGAGCTGGAATGGAGCACCGTGCCAGCGGCGATTCGGCGCGGCTGCGGCGCGGACGCGACGGTTCGCCCTACAGGGCCAAGCAAATCGCGGGAATCGCACCCACCTGCGGCAACGGCACACAGGAGCGCGATAATCGTACGGTGGATAGTCACTTGTGGTCTCATGCGTCCTCTCGTTTCGGTCCGGTCCAACGATGGGCCGTTTTCGGTAGCCGGGCTGTCTCGGTGAGACCCCTAGCTCTGCGGACCGGCCTCGCGGCCGGGGTGCTCTCTGAGGGAGCGGCACTGCTCATAGCGTCAAATCATAGGTGTTTCTCGCGTTAAATTTTGTCGTGAACGTGCGCCCCTGCAGGTAAACGCCTGCACCACGCTGGTCCTGACATCACCCCACCGCGATTCTTGGTGGACGTTGAGGGCTACGTACCTTGCCGCTGTTCCTCGTACCACTTCTTCAGCTTGCGAACAGTAGGCGTGAACGGCGTCGCCCCATTGAGGAAGTTGGTGAGCCCCGTTGGGCTCATCCCCACCTCACGCGCGGTTTGGCGAAGGCTCTCCCCCTCCAGATACCGCCGGAGAGCCGTCCGGATCTCATCTGTCGGAACGGGTACGCTCTCCGGCTGAATGCCACTCGTTTCCAACGGCTGCCGTGTAACTGGACGGTTCACCCCGTGTCCTCCCGCGCGCGTCCGCGCGCCCGCGCAAACACCACCTCTGCCGGGATGAGCTGCCCCGCCTCGCTATCCTCACCATCTCCAGCCTGCAAGGCGAGCCGGAGGAGGTGCCGCTGTCCCTCTGGATTGTTCTCGGCCCACTGGAGCGCGTGGAGGGCGTTTCCGACCAACTCATCCAGCGAGTTATAGATGCCGGTCGCCGCATGCTCCACAACTTCATTCGCGACTTCCCGCGTCACCACGAGCACCGCGAGGTCCGACATCGTATTCGCCGGACGGCTTGCGGCCGGTCTTGCAAAGGACTTCGATCGTTTCGGCCTGTGCTGCGGCTCGCGGCTCCATCCGCATTCCCGCCGCGTGCGCCATGGTCAGACACGCCCACAGTTTCGGCGCGGTACCGCGGCTCAACTGGTGCACGGCGGTGTCGTGCCACGCTCGCGGCTCGTAGTCAGCAAGCACACCGTGGAACAGTTCGGCCAGGACCTGGGCGAACATCTCGTGTTCTGCGGCTACGACTTCCGATTCGGCTCCGCTCTGCATTGGTATCAGGTAGACTCGCCGTGAGCGTTCGAGGCGCTGCTGAGCTTGTGCGCAAACTCCACCAAACCCGGTGGAGCGCTCCCCCCATGTTTTTCGTACAGCCCGATGAGCACCGTTACGAGTTCGGCCGCGTATCGGTCGCGCTCTTCGCCCGGCGGCATTCCGCAGAGCCGGTAGATGAGCCGCGCATAGTCTTCGGCGGTTTCGCGCCTCACGGACCCGTCATGCCCCCCGGCACAGCCGCGAACCGAATACGTCATAGTCGGTCTGCGGCCCGCGTGCTTGCTCGATCTGGCGGCGGAGCGACTGGGCTTCAACCTCCAGCTCGGCTAGCTGCGCCTCATCGTACCGGGGTGTGACGAGCAGCTTGGCGATGGCGCGGGCCACGTCCGCCTGTCGGCCGTGCAACACGTCCAGCGTCTCCGGCTCAGGTCGGCGCATACACCTATCCACCTGACCCGTAGAGGCCGTCCACGCCCACCTCGCACACCTGCCGGTACGACCGGATCCACGTTTCAAAGGCGTGAAGGGGAGCCCGCGCCCTGGTGGCGAGGGGGGATGCGACCGTGGTTTCCCGCCTTCGCGCTTGTCTCAGCCGGGACTCGGCTTCGACCGCTTGAAGGACCACGGCCGCATCCCCTTCGTTATTCGCCACGGTCATCAGCCCACCGCCAAACGCTCATTCGCAACGGCGTTCGCCAGACCGGCGAGCGTTTCGGAGAGCGGGCGCGAACCGTCGATCTCGCGCCGCTGGTCCATCATGCGCACAAACACGTCGCCCACCAGGTAGTCTGTATCGCCGGTCTGGATGCCGCATCCTTGGAGCGCCTGCCGCACGCCCTCGCGGTGGCCGAAGTACAGCTCGGCAAAGGCGCTGGGTTCGGCCGAGTCGAGGTATCGCGCTTCAACGGGGGGCACCACGACGGTAGTCGCCACCGGCTCCTCGCCTCGTTTCCTAGAAGGTCAGCGAATCCATTCCGCGTTCAGTGAGACGCCCGGCCCTGCACTCCCACTACAGGGCGTAGCTGCCCTCCTTCAGCCGATCCCCCAGCACCGGACGGCCCACTGAACAGCATTGAAGGGGCGAGGGCTGCCACCCAAGTGTGTGTAATCCAACCTGCTGGACTTACTCGGCGTACCCGGCGTGCCGGGAGAGCCGCTCCGGTGACAGCCCCCTAACGCGACTGAATAAGCGAGGCTCGAAAGGGGCCGTCAACGAAGGGGCGAGAAGATTCCGTGCCGGTGTAGTAGGCGCATTCAGAGCGGCAGGGGATGTTGGGCGTCCGCCGTTCTTTACTTGTAGGTGCCTCACTTTCGTTGTAGATGAAGCTTAGAGAACTAGTCCCACCCGTCCGGACACGTGGCGCATTGTGCGCGCTCACTCCTACTTTCTTCCTTCCGCAACAACGCGGACACATCCGATTCACCATAAGGGAGTACCGCAATGGGACAGACTACCGGACGTCTCACGCTCGGCCTTGGTCTTCTGACCACTCTGGCCGCCTGCTCAACCACGCCTACGGATTCGCTCTCCGGCCCACCAGCTGGTCGGCGTGGGGGTGTCTACTTGGGTGCGGGCGGGTATTCGGCGGCGCCGCCAGATTCGGCGATGCGTCAGGAGGTCGCGACGGATTCCGTGCAGCGCGGTGTCTACCTGGGGGCAGGTGGGTATTGAGGTTCAAGCAAACAGCCGCTCCGGGCTCGAGGTCCGGAGCGGCTGTCCTACAGCGTGGGGATTCTGCCCGAGCTAGTCGGACGAGAGTCGGTCACAAAGCCGAAGCGCAAACTCCTCAAGTCGCGGCTCTGGATCGCGTTGAACATCGCCGCCCGTCCGCCCGTCTATAGTCGCAAGCAACTTAGCAATTCTCTCTAGAGTGGTGGCGCTACCCAACCGTTCGGCCACACTCCTTGCCTCACCAACCATTTTCGCGGCTGGCTTCCAGTATCGTAGGGTGACTGCCCCCGTTGCGAGTTCCAACAGGCTTTCCGCGTGATACTGCGCTAGAGGCCCACGTGACAACCGTTCAACCTCCGTCCACGCTTCGCTAAACCGCTGCTTCTGACCTAACGCCGCCGCAGCCCGACCTACATTGGCGTAACAAGCGAGCAGGTCGGGCGTACGAGAGAATTTCGGGAGAGCGGCCTCGTATAGCAGCATGGCCAGCCCGAAGTAACCATGATCCGAGAACAGCGCACCGGTATCACTGGCTAAGCGCGGGAGATCCGGATCGCTGTCGGTATATAGACGCGCAGCAGCGACCGCATGACCGAACGCGTCTTCGAACATGGCGGAAGTGAGGGGAATCAAGAATTGGTGAGCATGCGCAGCAATGGATGGTAAGGAGACCTCCGTAGCCGTCGTTAATGCCTTTTGGAACTTCCGTTCGGCTGCGGCCAGATCGCCGCGAAGCTCTTCAAGTACGCCCCAGCCGATGTATACACGAGCCTTCATTTCGGCGTTTCTGGTGCGGCGCGCCAGTCCAAGCGCCCGATGGAACCAAGCGTCCGAATGAGGAAACCGCCCCGCGTCACCCGTCTCTCGTCGTCGGAGCAAGCGCGGGCGGGCGCCCCGCGAGGTCTCGACGGATCCGGAGGGACCGTCCGTCCGCCGCCCGCCTTGGCCTCTACTGCTTGAAGATCTCGATGTGGACGTTGCCGGCGGCGTCCACGTGGCCGCGGTACATGCCGCTGGTGTTGAACGGCCACGCCCAGTTGCCCTGCCGGTCCATGGCGATGATCCCGCCGTCGCCGTTCTGCGCCACCAGCTGCTTCATCACGATGCTGTCGGCGGCGGCGGCCAGCGGCATGCGCGCGTACTCCACCAGCGCACACACCGAGTGCGCCACCGTGTTGCGGATGAAGTACTCGCCCGTGCCCGTGGCCGACACGGCGCACGAGCGGTTGTTGGCGTACGTCCCCGCGCCGATGATGGGCGCGTCGCCCACGCGGCCGTAGCGCTTCATCTGCGTGCCGCCGGTGGAGGTGCCGGCCGCCAGGTTCCCCGCCTGGTCGAGCGCCACGGCGCCCACCGTGCCGAACTTGCGCTCGTCGGGCACCGAGTACGCCGGCCCCTCCATCGCCATCCCCCGCCCGCTCGCCGCGCGCACGCTGTCGGCGGCGCGCTGGCGCTCCCACGAGGCGCGGCGCGCGTTGGTGATGAAGTAGCTGGGGTCCACCATGGTGATCCCCTGCTGGCGGCCGAACAGCTCGGCGCCGTCGCCCACCATCATCACGTGCGGGCTCTTCTCCATCACCGCGCGCGCCAGGTCGATGGGGTTGCGGGTGCGGTGGATGCCGGCCACCGAGCCGGCCGCCAGCGTGGCCCCGTCCATGATCGCCGCGTCGAGCTCGGCGTTCCCCTCGGCGTTCAGCACGGCGCCCTTGCCGGCGTTGAACAGCGAGTCGTCCTCCATCACGTTGATGGCGGCCTGCACGGCGTCCAGGCTGCGACCGCCGCGCTGCAGCACCGCGTGCCCGGCGCGCAGCGCGCGCTCGAGGCTCGCGCGGTAGGCGGCCTCGCGCGCGGGCGTCATCTGCTCGCGCGAGATGGTGCCGGCGCCGCCATGGATCACCATCCCCCAGCGCGCCTGCTGCCCCATCGACCCCGAGCCGGCCGGTGGCGCGGTGGCCGGCACCGGCGAGGCGGGTGCGCATGCGGCGGCGAGGAGGAGCGCGGCCGCGACGGTCGAGCGGTGGAACGTGTGCATCGGGCAGGTCATGCGGTTGGGGGAAGGGTCGACGGTGGTTTCAACAGAGCGTCGGCACTGGCAGGGCGCAAGAAGCTTCGGCGGGGCTGATCCGAAAGCCGGGCCGCGCCAACTGCATGAACACGGAGGGAGCGGAGGAAGCGGAGGGAGCGGAGGCGCGCACGGGCATCTCCGCTTCCTCCGCTTCCTCCGTGCCCATGCCGTTCCCGGATCACCCGTCGGACGAAATCCCCGCCGCGACCGCGACGACCGGCCATCGGGCGTCACGCACCCGACCACACGCCCCTCCTCTCGCGCTACTGCGCCGCCGCCACCTTCAGCACCTTGCCGGCGCTGGTGGTGAGGTACAGCTCGCGCGCCCCGTCCTCGCCGAAGCTGCTCACGCTGCCGATGTCGCCCACGTCCCACTGGCGCGCGTCGGCCACGGCCGAGCCGGTCCAGCGGAAGCTGCGCAGCCACCCCTTGCAGTAGTCCGAGTAGAAGTAATGGCCGCGCAGCGCGGGGATCGCGCTGCCGCGGTACACGAAGCCGCCGGTGATGGAGCAGCCGTCGTCGTGCGAGTATTCGAGGACGGGCAGGGTGAGGCCCTGCTGCACGCAGCCGCTGCCGTTGTAGCAGTGCATCGCCTCCATCAGGTTCCACCCCAGGTTCTGCCCGCCCGTGGCCGCCGGCAGCACGTTCACCTCTTCCCACTGGTTCTGCCCCACGTCGGCCACGTACAGCAGCCCGGCGTCGCGGTCGAAGGCGTAGCGCCACGGATTGCGCACCCCGGTGATCCAGATCTCGCCGCGCTTCCCCGCCTGCCCCGCGAACGGGTTGTCGGGCGGGATGGCATAGGGCTGCGCGGCGTCCACGTCCAGGCGCAGGATCTTGCCCAGCAGCGCGGCGGGGTTCTGCCCGTTGCCCTGCGGGTCGCCACCGCTGCCGCCGTCGCCCAGCCCCACGAACAGCTTGCCGCCGGGGCCGAACATCAGCAGCCCGCCGTTGTGGTTGGCGAAGGGCTGGGCCACCGCCAGCACCAGCTGCGCGCTGGCCGCGTCGGCCGTGTTGGCGGCGGGGGCGGCGTGGTAGCGCTCCACCCGCGTGTCGCCGTTACGGTCGGTGAAGTAGACGTAGAAGAAGCCGTTGGCGGCGTACTGCGGGTGGAACGCCACCGACAGCAGCCCGCGCTCGCCGCCGCTGGTGATCTTCGCCGACACGTCCAGGAAGGGCGTGGGGAGCAGGGTGCCGTTGTGGATGATGCGGATCCGCCCCGTCTGCTCCACCACGAACAGGCGGGCGTCGCCCGCCGGGGCGGCCACGTACAGCGGGTCGCTGAGCCCGCTGGCCACCTCCACCAGGCGGATGCCGGCGGCGGTGGCGGGCGGGGGTGCGCCGTCGGAGGGATTGGAGCCGCCGCAGGCCAGGGCCGCCAGCAGCAGGGGGGCGATGCGTTTCATGCGGGGTCCTCGCGCGGTGGGTCGTCGTCTCGTGCTTCGTCGCCGTCTTCCGTCTCGTCGTCCTGCGCGTCGTCGGGGTCGTCGGGCTGCAGCCCCTCCAGCACGTGCCGGGCGTCGTCCTCGCGGTGCCAGGGCACCATCACCCGCGCCCCGTACATCGACGGTCCCTGGTAGCCGGCGCCGAAGATCCCCAGGTGCGCGCCGGTCACCCGCGCGGGGATCCCGGCCTCCTGCAGCGTGGCGCAGGCGAAGTCGGCCTCGAGCACGGCGCCGTACTCCGCCACCACCACCCAGGGATCGGTGCGTCCGGCCATCGCGCGGGGGATTCGAGTGGCGAGGGGAGAAGCGATCGCTCGGACGAATGGTAACCGCGGGCGGGCGGCGGGACAAAGGCCCGCGCGAATGCCCCGTCCCTCCCCCGCCCATCGTCGCGCGGACCGACGGTGGAGGAAGGCGCGGGGAGCGCGCGCGGCGAATCGGTCCCGAGACGAGGGGGCGTTCACTCCGTGCGATGATTATTCATTCGTTTCGCCGGAAACGTTTGGGGAAGCGGGTACAGCTACGTCGTTCACAATCAAGGGGATGCGCACAATGGTGCACCAGGATGGTGCGGTACGATGCGTTCTGCGCCGCGCCGGAGAGTGAGTACGAATTCAGAAATCCAGCACCCGCGCGGAAAAATCGCTCGCACGGCACATGGCACCACCGTTGCCTTAACCGGGTGCAGATCCAACGACTGTCCGCCCGAACGAACGTCCCTCCGCACGAAGCATTTCGCGCCGAGCACAGGTCGTAGCGTTCAACTCCACCACCCCGTTAGGCAGGAGAAGTCAATGTCTCGTTTCCGTGCTTCCGCGCTGGGCGTTCTTGCCCTGGCATCCCTGGCCGCGTGCTCCGACACGCTGTCGACCCCCGACACCCAGGCCGCCATCCCGCAGACGCGCACCGCCCAGGCCGAGCGCGTGGTCGCCGGCCAGGTGCTGGTGAAGTTCCGCGAGGGCGTGAACCCGAACGTGCGCGCCGCGGTCTACGGCGCCGCCGTCAAGGGCGCGGGCTACAAGAACGCCTTCGAGATCCTGTCGGTGGAGCCGGGCACCGAGGCCGCGACCGCCGCCGAGATGTCCAAGGACGCGAACGTCGAGTGGGCCGAGCCCAACTACATCCGCACGGTGGACGCGACCGACGCCCGCCTGTGGGCGTTCTTCAACCCGGGCGGGCTGAACATGTCGTTCTACAACGACCCGAACGGCAACACCGGTTCGATCCCCGCCAGCTACGCCAGCACGCTCGACGCCGACGAGGACGCCATCGCCGGGATCGCCGCCGGCGGCAGCGCGGTGGTGATCGGCAGCATCGACACCGGCGTCGACTTCAACCACCCCGAGTTCACCGGCCGCCTGATCGCGGGCTGCGACTGGTACAGCATGGCCGCCGCTGGCAACAGCAGCGCGACCTGCAACGACTTCACCCCGTATGACACGCCCGACGAGGGCCACGGGACGCACACCACCGGCACCATGGCCGGCACCAACGTCGGCGTGGCCGGCGTGACCGGGGCCAGCCCCAACGTGAAGGTGTACGTGCAGCGCGTGTGCGGCACCGCCGGCTGCTACACCTCGTCGATCGTGAACGCCATCCGCGCCGCGGCCGACCAGCCGAACATGGTGGCGATGAACCTGTCGCTGGGTGGCAGCACCGAGAGCCAGGCCGAGAAGAGCGCCATCAGCTACGCGACCAGCAAGGGCGTGCTCGTGATCGCCGCCTCGGGCAACAGCGGCAGCGGCAAGGTGGGCTGCCCGGCCTGCGACACCAACGCCATCTCGGTGGGCGCCACCGACTGGAAGGACGCCCGCGCCAGCTACTCGCAGTACGGCAGCGGCCTCGACCTGACGGCGCCGGGCGGGTACTGCTACAGCAACACCACCGAGGACGGCTGCATCTTCAGCGCGGTCGTGAGCGGGTACACCGCGGGCCGCACCTACACGGGCCCGACCTCGGGCACCTACGCCTACATGCAGGGCACCTCGATGGCCACGCCGCAGGTGACGGGCGCCGCCGCCGCGGTGGCTTCGAAGACGGGCCTGCGTGGCAGCGCGCTGCGCACCCGCCTGCAGAGCACCGCCGACGACAAGGGCGCCGCGGGCGTGGACAACCAGTTCGGCAACGGCCGCCTGAACGTGTACCGCGCGGTGACCAACACCGTCCTGGGCGCCGGCCTGTAAGCAGCACCCGGGGCCTCGGCCCCGGCCGGACGACACGCAGGATCAGTGGCACGCAGCGGAACCGCCCCGGGAGGATCTTCCTCCCGGGGCGGTTCCGCGTCTGGTCGTGCTGCGAGGGTGCCACCGGGCACGTCGAGAGCCCGGTACATCGAGGCAAGCGTTCCAGCGGGCGGATGGCCGGTGTAATGCGCGGGCCCGATGGGGAGCGGGGCCGGTGAGGAGCGGGGATGGAGAGAAGCGGAGAGGGTGAACGGGAAGAAGCGGGTGCGCCATCCCGGCGCACCCGCTTCTTCCCGTCCTTCGATGTCTGCCCGTTCGATCCCCGCGTTCGTGCGACGCTAGCGGTCCGCCCTGGTCTGGCGTGCGGCGGCGTCGCGGCGGAAGACGGCCACGCCGTAGGCGCACGGCTCCGACGCGCACTGCGCGATGCGCACCGTCACCCGGTACGAGCCCGACTCCCTGGGCACGAGGGACACCGTGGGATAGTCGTCGCGGTCGGTGTCCTCCTGCACCAGCGCGTCCGCGGTGTCGTACACGCCCAGGTCCACGTTGCCGCAGTCGGCGTCGCACCGGGCGGTCACCAGGTACGAAACGCCCTTCTCCAGCGTGAACTCGTGCGACTGGTCTTCGGCCACGGGCGCCTCGCCGGTCTGCGCGGGGAAGGCGGGCACGAAGCCGCGCAGCTGCAGCATGGGGCCGATCACGTCGAACTGCGCCCGCACCTCGCGCTCGGGGTGGCGGGCGGCGGGGGCGCGGCCGCCCAGGCGCGGGCCGCCGTGCTCGCCCACCAGCGCCAGCCCGGCCTGCGGGTTCGCAACCAGCACCGCCGGCGAGAAGGGGCGCGGCGCCGTTCGCTGGGCCAGCATGGGCTGCAGGTAGCGCACGGGCACCGCCATGTTCAGGTTCTGCCCGCCCATCACCATCATGGTGGCCACGCCGATCACCTCGCCACGCTCGTTCATCACCGGCCCACCCGACGAGCCCGGCGAGATCGGCGCGCTGATCTGCAGCATCGCCACGCCCTCCAGCGGCCGCTTGCCGCTGACCATCCCGTCGCTGAAGGTGCCGCTCATCCCCAGCGGGTTGCCCATCACGTACACCTTGTCGCCCACCTCCATGCGCGTGTCGCTCCCCATCTTCAGCGGGCGCAGGCCGGCGGCGGGCATCCGCATCAGCGCCAGGTCGCTGGCCGGGTCGGTGGCCACCACCTGCACCTGGTCGTACCGGCCGCCGTCCAGCAGGCTCACCACCAGCCGGTCGGCCTCCTCGATCACGTGGTAGTTGGTCACGAACAGCCCGTCGCTGCTCACCACGAAGCCGGTGCCCATCCCCAGCGTGTCGCCGCGCGTGCTCAGCGCGTGCACCATCAGCAGCGCGGCGTGGGCGTTGGCGGCGATCTGGCGGGGAGTGACGGCGGCGGGCGCGCTGGCGTTCTGGAGTTGCTGCGCGGCCGCGGGAACGGCCGGCACCACGGCGAGCGTGGCGAGGAGGGTAGCGGTGCGGAGTGCGGCGTGGCTCTTCATGGCGAACCTCTCCCGGTCGCTGTGCTTCCCCGGGAGGCTCTCATCCGCGGCCCCTCGGCTGGGGCCACGGCAAACGCAACCGCGATGCCACCGCGGCACGCCGCGCGTCGCTAAGGCAAAAAGCTACAACAGGTTGCGAAGTCAGCCGCCGGAAAGCGCCCGCAGCGCCGCCCGCTCGAGCACCTCCACCGCCACCGGCATGCAGTCCTCGCAGATGTCGAAGCGGGGGTTGTGGTGCGGGTGCACGGCGCCCTTCTCCTCGTTCATTGCGCCCACGAAGAAGTAGCACCCGGGCACCCGCAGCAGGAACTCGCCGAAGTCTTCGGCCGCCATCGTGCGCACGTCGGGGCCGAAGCGCACCCGCTCGACGCCCACGACTTCCTCGGCCGCCGCGCGGACCAGGTCGGCCATCCCCGCGTCGTTGATGGTGGGCGGCGTGTCCTGCCGGTAGTGGAAGTCGCAGGTGGCGCCCATCGCCTCGCACAGCGCGGTGGCGATGCGCTCGATGCGGCGCGGCAGCTCCTGGCAGGCGTCCACGTCGAAGGCGCGCACGGTGCCCAGCAGCGTGGCGGTGTCGGCGATCACGTTCTGCGCGGTGCCGGCGTGGAAGGCGCCCACCGTCACCACCGCGCTCTCCAGCGGCGAGATGTTGCGGCTGACGATGCTCTGCAGCGCCACCACGACTTGGCTGCCGATCACCACCGCGTCCACCGTCTGCTCGGGCATGGCGCCGTGACCGCCCCGGCCGCGCACCGTCAGCTCGAACTCGCCGGCCGAGGCCATGAACGGCCCCGGCGTGACGCCCACCACGCCGCTGGGCAGCCCCATCCACACGTGCAGCCCCAGCGCCTGGTCCACCCCCTCCAGCACGCCCTGCTCGATCATCCGCAGCGCGCCCTGCCCGCCCTCTTCCGCCGGCTGGAAGACGTACTTCACCGTGCCGCCCCACCGGTCGCGCCGCGCCGCCAGCCGCTCGGCCACCGCCAGCCCCACGGCGGTGTGCGCGTCGTGCCCGCAAGCGTGCATCCGGCCCTCGGCCGTGCTGCGGAAGTCGTGCGTGGTCTCCTCCACGATCGGCAGCGCGTCCATGTCGGCGCGCAGCAGCAGCGTGGGCCCGGAGCCCGCCTCGCCACGCAGCGTGCCCACCACGCCCGTCTCCGCGACGCCTGTCTGCACCTCGTACCCCGCGGCGCGCAGCCGCTCGGCCACGATGCCGGCCGTGCGGTGCTCCTGGAACGCCAGCTCGGGGTGACGGTGCAGGTCGCGGCGGGTGCGGATCAGGAGCTCGGTCTCGGCGGTGGCCATCGTGTTCCGGCGTCGGGATGCAGGACAGTGATCGCGGGCGGGGAAATCTAACGGCCGGGGGAGATGGGGGAAGGTCGGGGTGCGAGTTGGGCGACGGGGGTCGTGCCGGCTGGTTGAATCGCGTCGAGATGGATGGCGGGGAGCGGCTGGATAGGGAGGTCGATCGGTGGGAAGGCGGATGGAATCCGCGGCAACAACGGCCCAAAGTCCGCTTCGCGGACTCCCACGCGGGCATCTGTGCGGTCTGGGGAGAAGCTGATGCGCATCCCCGGGTTCAACGTCCGCATCCGTCCACCGTCCGCCGGTTGAAACCGGCGGCTGGAACATCGGGAAGTCCGCCTTCGCGGACTGCGGGGTGAGGATCGGAGCGAGACGCATCCGTCCTGCCACGCCAACGCCGCCGAGCACAAACGCCCGCAGGGCACGCCGACGCAGTTGTCCCTCCCCCAGGTTGTTTTGGGGGAGGGACAGGCGAGGAACGAGCCAGGGAGAGGGCCCCCGCGGGCCCCGCGACGCGCGTTGAATCCGTCGAATCCGTCGACCCATCGAACCCATCGAATCCCCCGACGTGGTCGCCCGAATCCCTCTACGCCGCCCGCGGCTCTCCGGCCACGGCCGCGTCTCCAGGCTCGTGCGCCTCCGCCGGACCCGCGACGGGCGGCTCCACCGCCGGCTCCTCGTGGCGGGTGGGCTTGCGATGGCCTTCCCGCGAGCGCCGGTCACCCGCCCGTTCGCCGCGTGCGTGACCGTTCTCGCCGCGACGGCCGGCGTGGTCGCGGCGTCCGTTGGTGTGCGTGCGGCCGTTCTGGCGGTCGTCGCGGGGCTTGTCGCGCGGGCGGCGTTCGGGGGCGCGCTGGGGCCCGGCCGCGGTGACAGACGCGGCCTCGGGCTGCGGCGGCTCCACGACCGAATCCTCGTCGGGCGGGGCGAGGAGGTGGTCCAGCGGGATCACCTCGTCGCGCATCCCCTTGCGGCGCGGGTCGGCGATCCAGCGCGCCACCTGCTGCATGAAGCGCCACACCCCGCCTTCCACCGGCCGCTGGTAGGCCGCGTCGCGCGGGTCGGTGCCCATCTTCTGGAACACCGCGGTCAGCCACTCGGGCCCGTGCCCGCCCACCTCCAGCTCGGGAAGCCAGCACTCCAGCTCGCCCGGCGGCACGATGAACAGCCCGTACTCGGCGCAGTTGGCCAGCAGCAGCTCGGCCATGCCGCGCACGTCGCGCGGGGTGCGGTAGATGCCGCCGGCCTTCCAGTCCTCACCGCGCATCTTCTGGAAGATGCGGCCGCGGATCTCCTCCCACGGCTCCCAGAACACCTGGGGGACGAAGGTGGCCTTGAGCAGGTCGCGGAAATCCTCGCGCCCCTTCAGGATGTCGAGGTCGGTCACCGCCACCGCGGGGATCCCCATCTCCCGCAGCGGGCGCACGATGCGGCGGATGGTCTGCTTGTTCTGCGCGTTCAGGAACAGGCACCCGTCGGCCCCGCCGGCGCGCGCGGCCAGCAGCCGCTCGTTGATCTCGCTGTAGAACACGCGGTCGGCGTCGGCCTCGCACACGATGGCGCCCTCGTGGAAGAGCGCGCCCAGCACGCCGGTGCTGCGCAGCAGCGGGTCCTTCATCATCTCGTCCAGCTTGCCGGCGCCCAGCAGCCGCGCCGTCGCCACCCCGCCGCGCCAGGTGAGGCGCACCACGTTCACCCGGTGCCCGCTCTGCACGCACCCCATCAGGAACTCGGGCGAATGGGTGCTCGCGAGAACGTTGGCGCCCCGCTGCGAGGCGAGCTGCGTGAGGCGCTTGCCCAGCTTGCGCGCCAGCGGCGGATGGAGGAAGGCCTCGGGCTCGTCCACCAGCATGATGCGGTAGTCGGCGCTCATCACCGCGGCGGTGAGGCCGGTGAAGGCGCGCAGGCCGTCGCTCAGCTGCGCGATGTCGTGCGCGCGGCTGAGGTACGCCATCGCGCGGTCGTCCTCGCCCTGCTCCTCGTCGTGGTCCATCGGCGCCCGCTCGGCCATGCGGATGCGGTACAGCCCGTCGCTGGTGGTGCGGTCCACCACGAAGTACAGGCCGAAGGCGTCGGCGGTGATGTCGCGGATGCCCAGCCGGGCCTCGTCGTCGCGCCAGAGGGCGGCCAGGTGGTGCGCGGGGTGGTCGCCGCGGCGGCCGGCGGGGCGCGGGTGGGTGAGCGCCAGGCGCGTCTGCCCGTCCAGGCGGATCATGAACAGCGTGAGCACGGCGCGGCAGAGGAGCGCGAACTCGTCGGGCGCCAGGTGATCCACGCCGTGCAGCGCGCGCGTCACCGCGTCCAGGTCGATCAGCTGCTCTTCCAGCGGCTCGGCGGGGTCCTCGGCGCGGCGGCGGCTGAACTCGCCGGGGCTCTTGAGGCGCACCACGCGCGTGAACCCCGGAGGCGGCGGGTCGCCCAGGGCGTCCTTGACCTCGCGCGAGAGCACCATCTGCCGCACCACCTCGGGGGGCGGCAGGTCGGGGTCCACCGCCTGCACGATGAACCCGCCGCTGTCGCCGCCGCTCTCCAGGAACGCCTCCAGCTCGCGCAGCGCCAGGCTCTTCCCCGAGTTGTTGGGCCCCACGAACACCGTCATGGGCCCGGGCGAAAAGGTGAGGCCCGGATCGCCCTCCTGTGCCCCGAAGCGCAGCGTGACCGATTTCAGCATGGGTGCGGTGGAGCGTCTCCGGCTGGTGGCATCTGCGGCCGCCGGCGCGCCCGGCGTGCGGTGGGGTGTCGTCCCGACGATGTCGAGGCGGCACCCCCGCGGCAACCCTCGCCGCCTCTCCGCCGCACGGCCCGGGTAGCGGGAGCGGGCGAGCGCGGCGGGAGCGCCCCAGCGTTGCCAGATCCGCGCCAGATGCGTAACGAATATGAAAAACCGCGCGCTCCCGAGGGCCTTGCCCGGGCGCCCGGCCGTGGCGCACCTTCAGTCATCGCCACCGCCCGTCATTCAGCCCCCGGAGCCGCCCGCCATGCCCCAGCTTCGTACTGCCGCGCTCACGCTCGCCCTCGTCCTGGCCGGCTCGGCCGCGGCGCGCGCGCAGGAGATCCCCGACAGCGTGCGCGTGCGTTCGCAGCCGGTCGCCGGGAACGTGCACGTGCTGATGGGGCGCGGCGGCAACATCGGCGTGCTGGCGGGCGATGACGGGGTGATCCTGATCGACGACGAGTACGCGCCGCTCACCGGGCGCGTGCGCGGCGCCGTCCGCGCGATCTCGGCGCGGCCGATCCGCTTCCTGCTCAACACGCACTGGCACGGCGACCACACCGGCGGCAACGAGAACTTCGGCCGCTCGGGGGTGCTGATCGTGGCGCACGACAACGTGCGCACGCGCATGAGCACCGAGCAGTTCATGGCTCGCTTCAACCAGCGCATCCCGGCCTCGCCCGCGGCGGCGCTGCCGGTGGTCACCTTCGGCGACGACGTCACCTTCCACCTGAACGGCGAGGAGGTGCACGCCGTGCACGTGCCTCCCGCGCACACCGACGGCGACGTGATCGTGCACTTCCGCCGCGCCAACGTGATCCACGCGGGCGACACCTACTTCAACGGCGCGTACCCGTTCATCGACGCGTCGAGCGGCGGCAGCATCAGCGGGATGATCGGCGCGGTCGACCGCATCCTGGCGCTCGCCAACCCGCAGACGCGCATCATCCCCGGCCACGGAGCCGTCTCGGGTGTGGCCGAGCTGCGCGCATACCGCGAGATGCTGGTGACCGTGCGCGACCGCGTGGTTGCCGCGATGCAGGCGGGGAAGACGGTGGAGCAGTTCAAGGCCGAGCACCCGCTGGCCGACCTCGACGCGCGCTGGGGCGGCGGCTTCACCCGCACCGACACCCTCATCGAGATCGCCTGGGAAACCCTGTCACGCGGCCGGTAGCTTCTCGGACGAGCAGGATGGTGGGACGAACGGGATGTAAACAGAACCGGCGGGCAGCCCGGAATTCCGGACTGCCCGTCGCGTGTTCTCAGCACTCAGCACTCAGCACCGGTTGCCGGCCCCGCCTCACGCCGCGGCCGCCGCCCCGATCCCCGCCGCCGCCAGCGCCTCCGTCACCTTGGGCCGGTCCTTCTCGCGCAGCGGCTTCAGCGGCGGACGGGGGAGGCCGCCGTGCATCCCCAGCTCGTCCAGCGCCACCTTGATGCCGGGGCTGGCCATCTCGGCCACCACCGCCCGGTGCAGCGGGGCAATGCGTTCCTGGATGCGGCCCGCCTCGGCGAAGCGCTCGTCGGCGAACGCCTGCCAGATCGCCGCGCACTCGGCCGGCGCCAGCAGAGACACTGCCAGGATGCCGCCCACCGCACCCGCCTCGAGCGCGCCGTAGAGCATGGCGCCGCTGCCCACCAGCACCTGCGCGTTGCGACCGCAGGCGTCCACCAGCGCGGCCAGCGACTTCAGGTCGCCGTGGCTGTCCTTGATCCCCACGATGTTGGGGTGCTTCGCCAGCTCGCGCACCAGCCCCGCCGGCAACTCCACCGTGCTGAAGCGCGGCGGCACCTGGTACAGGATCACGGGGATCGGGCTCGCGTCGGCCACGGCGGTGAAGTGGTCGCGCAGCGCCTCGGGCGTCATCGCCGGACGGAAGTACGAGGGCGGCTGCACCAGCACCGCGTCGGCGCCGGCCTCGGCCACCGCGCGGGTGGCGCGGATGGTGGCGCGCGTGGACTCGGCGCCGGTGCCGGCCAGCAGCAGGCGGCCGCCGTCCACCACCTCGCGGCAGGCCTCGGTGAGCCGCGCCTTCTCGTCCTCGTCCAGCAGCGGGCCCTCGCCGGTGCTGCCGAACAGTACCACGCCCGCCAGCGGCGCCTCGAGCCAGCGCCGCAGGTTGGCGCGCATCGCCACCGGGTCGACCTCGCCGGTCACGCGGTCGAACGGCGTGGTGGCCGGGGCGAACACTCCTCGCAGGTCCATCATCCACTCTTCTCGATGCAACGGGATCTCGGCTTGGGGGTCGGGTCCAATCTACCCCCGTGCCCGCCTGCCCGACAGCCGTTCCGCGTCTCAACCCCCGCCCACCGCACGTCACCCATCCCGTCTCCATCCCCCACTTCTGCCGACCGTCCGTGCATGTCCTCGAAGTGATCGTTTCAGACCGAGACGACGGAGTCAGCCGAGTCGCAAGAGGAACGTCCTGTCGACTCCGCTGAGTCCGCTGACTCCGTGTGAAACGCTCTTTCGGATGCACGGGTGGTGAGAATCTGGATCACCCTGGGCAATCGTCCACTTGCTCCACAGCCCGCAGTTCGGATCGTGCCCAATTCTGCGTGGATTTAAGTCGCTGCCCCTTTGCTGTCCCACTGTGCGGCAGAATTGGGACGAAAGCTGTCGGATTCTGGGAACCGCCCGCGGTGCCCGCGAACGGGCCAGAAAATGCGAAACCGTTTGAATTGGGCGTACTTGCGACACGCGCGAGCTTCGCGGGTAATGGCTGCGGGTGCGGCGGTCCGCTCCTTGACAGGGAGCCACGAGCCGGGAGAAATTCGACAAAACCGGGTGGTCTCACACGCACCGCGCGCGAGCTCGGAGGAGAGCCATGGCACGCCACAACCGCGAAGGGCAGGGGGTGGACCAGCGCGGCCGCACGTATCTGATCGGCTACCAGCCCGACTGGTTCCGCCAGGTCAAGGTCACGCGCGAGCTGGACACCGGGCGCCAGAGCACCAAGACGCTGGTGCGCAACCCCGACCCGCCCGCGCAGGAGCCGGGGCGCAAGGTGCGCACGCACATCGCCGCCCCCGAGCTGGGGCTCGAGTTCGAGCTGAGCCTGGACGACCCGCGCCACGTGGTGCGCCGCATCATCGTGGAGACGGTGGTGCCCGACGGCGAAGACTCGGGCGAGGTGATCGCCTTCTCCGTGTCGCGCACCGACGACCACACGGCCGACGACTGAACGGCCGGCGGAGCGCCCGGCCGCCCCGCTCCCACCTCCGTCTCCTTTCCAGCCGCGCCTCGTTTTGATGACGCTGCAAGCCGCCGCGCCCGTATCCGCCTCCCACTCCGAGGTGCTGTTCGCGGTGGGCGTGATCGTGGTGCTGAGCGTGGTGGTGTTCACCACGGCGGTGGTGGTCACGCTGCTGCGGCGCGGCGACCGGCGGCGGGTGGAAGAAGAGAAGCTGGCGGCCATCGGCACCGCCACCGCGCGCATCCTGCACCAGATCAAGAACCCGCTGCAGACCATCGTGCTGCACGCCGACATCCTGCAGGACGAGCGCATCGTGAGCGAGGCCTACCAGCGCCGCGAGGTGTGCGAGGCCATCGTGGGCGAAAGCCAGCGGCTGGTGGCCATGCTCGACGAGCTGTCGGTGTACGCCAGCGGCGCTCGGCGCACCCTCAACCGGCGCCCGGTGCGGCTGGACGACCTGGTGCGCCAGGTGGCCGAGATGGAGGCGCGCGAGGCGTCGGAAACCGGGCTGGTGGTGGACGCCACCGGCATGGCCGAAGCCACCGTCTACGGCGACGCCTACTACCTGCGCCAGGTGTTCGACAACCTGGTGCGCAACGCGCGCGAGGCCATGGACGGACAGGACGAGCCGGCGCGGCTGCGGGTGACCGTGGGCCGCCAGTCGGGCAACGCCGAGGTGCGCGTGGCCGACAACGGCCCCGGCATCGCCCCCGAGAACCTGCAGCGCGTGTTCCAGCCCTTCGTGTCCACCAAGGGCAAGGGGATGGGGCTAGGCCTCGCCATCTGCCGCGAGATCGTGGAGGGGCACGGCGGCCGGCTGGAGGTGGACAGCACCGTGGGCGAGGGCACCACCTTCACCGTTCTCCTGCCGCTGTACAGCGAGGTCCCGGCGCTCATCGGGGCCGCGTAGCCTCTCGCGCGAAGACTCCCGGACGGCAGACGGCATGGGCGTGTTGGGCGCCGAGACGCCCAACCGGGCTGCGCGCGCGGTAGGCAACGATACCGCCGTTGCCAACCGCGCCGGGCCCACGCCGGCCCGCCCCACCATCCTCTCCACCGAAACAGCGGTGCCGGCAGTCCGCCGCGTTCCCGGCCCTCCGGGCGCGCATCCCTCACGCAACCGCCGGAATCGCCAGACGCCGACAAGGCCCGGGATCGCTCCCGGGCCTTGTCGTTTCCCCGCCGTTCTCCGCAACGCCCGCGTCACCCCCAGAGGCGGGTGATTTCGTACCAGAAGCAGCGGAGGAGCAGAGCGCGACCGGCGGCGGCCCGCGTTGTCTCGTCCCCCGCCGCCGTCGACCTCCGTGCCGCCTACCGCTCCGCCGCCGCGGCGGCCGCCAGGCGGGCGCTCTCGTCGCGGCCGGCGAGCGCCAGGTACAGCACCAGCCCCACGCCCAGCAGCGCCGCCGCCGCCAGCTTCACCTCGGCCGGCAGGCTCGAGGGCGAGATGAAGCCCTCGATGATCCCGGCCACCACCAGCATCACCGCCGTGCCACCGATCAGCGACACCGACTCGCGGCCGCGCCGCACCAGCGCCTCGCGCCGCGTGAGCCGGCCGGGGAGCAGCATGGCCGAGCCCAGCCACAGCCCCGCGCCCCCCGCCACGCAGATCGCCGTCAGCTCGATCACCCCGTGCACCAGCAGGAACGACCACAGGTGCAGGTTGGCGTCGTAGTTGGCGAACACACCGGTCACCGCGCCCATCAGCACGCCGTTGAACACCAGCATCAGCACCGTGCCCAGCCCCGCCAGCAGCCCGCCGGCATAGGCGCCGAAGGTCACCTGGATGTTGTTGGTCATGATGGTGCTGGACATCAGCGGCGAGCCGCCGAAGTCCTCGGGGCTCACGTAGCCCTGGCCCCGCGCCTGGCGGGCCTCGGCCTGCTCGGCGCGCTCCATCATCTCGGGCCCGATCATGCTGCGCCCCAGCCCGGGGTTGTTGCGCACCGCCGCGAAGGTGAGGATGGCGGGCAGGTACAGCAGCGCCGACGCCAGCGCGATCGGCCGCCAGCGCAGCCGCACCAGCGCGGGGAAGCCCCCCATCACCCAGCGCCGCACGCCGATCCAGCGCTTCGCCGGCGCGCGGTACAGAAGGTTGTGGCCGGCGCCCACCGCGCGCTCCAGCATGTACAGCAGCTCGGGCGAGCCGCCGTAGGTGCGCGCCCGCGCCAGGTCGGCCGCCACCTCGCGGTACATCGCCCCGAAGCGCGACACCCGCGCCTCGCCCATCCTGGCCAGCCCGCCGCCGCGCGCCTCGCCCAGCATGCGCTGGTAGCTGTCCCACATCGCCTTCTGCCGGCGGAACAGGCCGGTGGCCTGCCCCGAGCCCGCCCGCCCCCCCGCCCCCGCCGCGCGCCGCCGCACCAGCTCCTCCTCGTACACCGTCCCCAGGAACGCGTCGGCCGTCTGCTGCAGCCGGCGCGGGTCGGCGGCCACGCGCGGGGCCAGGCGCTGCGTGAGCGTGGCCGCCAGCTGCGCGCGCACGGCGAACTCGAGCGTGGCGCGGCGCTGCACGTACACCGACAGCGCGCCGAACTCCTGGTCGCCCAGCAGCGGCCGCCCCACCGCCGCCAGCGGCTCGGGCGCGTGGTCTTCGGGGATGGGCTGGCCCGTGCGGTCGCGCACCACCACGGTGCCGGCGGCCATGTCGCCCAGCCGCTTGGTGCGCGGGTGCAGCATCATGGCCAGCGCCGCCACGCCCCAGGTCATCCCCGGCTGCATGTCCAGCATGCGGATCAGGTTGCGCACCGCGGCCGCGCGAAAGGTCATTGGGAAGCCGCCGTCCTGCACCACGCGGATGCGCATGGCCTTCTTGCCGATGGTCTGCCCGTCGCGGAAGGCCTCGTAGTAGACGCGGTACCCCCAGGTGATCAGGAACCAGAGCGCGAACATCGCCGCCGCCAGGATCCCGATCCCCTCGAACCCGCCCAGGCCGCTGGAGAAGGTGACGAACCCCAGCGCCACCAAGCCCAGCACCAGCACCAGCCACACCGCCGTCAGCACCAGCGCGTCGATGAGCATGGCGGTGAAACGCGAGCCCAGGTCGGCCAGCTCGTAGCCCACCGACACGTGCTCGGGGGTCTCGACGTCCACCTGGCGGTCGTTGAGCGCGTACGCTGCGGCGGCCTGTGCCATGTGCGGAGGGATCGTAGGGGAGAGACGAAGCGGCGGCGGGAGATGCGGGTCCTGTCCTCCTCGAATCTAATCACCCTCCCGCACGCGAGCGAGTGCCCGCACGGCCGCACGCATGGCGAACCCCAGCGCGAGCACGGCCATGCCCAGCGCGATCGTCCGCGGCGCCAGCGACGCGGCCAGCACCAGGCACGCGGCCAGCCCCGCGGCGGGCACGGCGCTGGGGTACAGCCGCGCCTCGTGCGGCATGCGCAGCGCGGCCAGGTTGGCGATCGCGTAGTAGAGGAGGATGGCGAAGCTGGCCGCCGGCACGATCCACTGCAGCGTGCCGAACGCGGCCGCCAGCGCCGCCGCCGCGCCCACCAGCAGCACCGCGCGAACCGGCGCCCCCGAGCGCGCTTCCACCTTCGACAGCCCCGGCGGGAGGTCGCCGCGGCGGGCCATGGCGAACACCATGCGGCTGAGCCCCAGCAGCTGCGAAAGGAGCACGCCCAGCATGGCGCACACGGCGCCCGCCGCCACCGCCGGCTCCAGCACCGGCAGCCGCATCTCGCGCGCGGCCTCCGCCAGCGGCGCGCCCGTGCGCGACAGCGCCCCGGCCCCCGCGCCGCCCACCGCGGCAACGGCCACCAGCAGGTAGAGGAGGGAGACCGAGGAGACGGTGATCAGGATCGCGCGCGGAATGGTCTTCCGCGGCTCGCGCACCTCCTCGCCCAGCGTGGCCACGCGCGCGTAGCCGGTGTAGGCGAAGAAGAGCAGCGCCGCCGCCCGCAGCACGCCGCCGGCGCCCGTGGGGGCGAACGGCCGCAGGTGCGCCGCGTCGAAGCGCGCCAGCCCCGCGGCCGCGAACGCCAGGAGCGTGAGGGTGGACACGGCCACGATCGCCAGGTTCACCACGCTCGACTTGCGCACCCCCAGCGCGTTGACGGCGGTGAACAGGGCGATGGCGGCCAGCGCCACCGCGCGCCCCGGCAGCCCCGGCGCGATGCGCTCCAGGTACGCGGCGATCCCCAGCCCCACCGTGCCCGCCGCGGCGGTCTTGCTGGCCAGAAACATCCACCCCGCCGCGAAGCCGGCCCACGGGTGCAGCACGCGGTAGCCGTACTCGTACGTGCCGCCGGCCTGCGGGTAGCTAGCCGCGAGCTGGGCCGAGCTGAGCGCGTTGGCGGCGGCCGCCAGCGCCGCCAGCGGCAGCGCCAGCAGCAGCGCGGGCCCGGCGATCGCCGCCGCCAGGCCGGTGACCACGAAGATCCCGGCGCCCACGATGGCGCCGAACCCGATCCCCACCGCGTCGCGCAGCCCCAGCTCGCGCCGCAGACCGGGCGCGCCGGCGTCGGCCGGCGTAGCTTGTCTCGTCGGTTCGCCCATGGCCCCAATCTCGCCACCCCGCCCCGCTGGTGCCACCGCGAGGCCGACGAACGGGGCGAGCGGTGGCCTCGGAGAGTCGCTGCAGTGGAGCCCGCACGCGCGAGGTACGGCGGTTTCTCGCGCGTCGAGTTTGCGACTGAAGTCGCCGCTACAACGGCACACAGTCCGCCTTCGCGGACTTCAACGCAGAGTTCCGCGCGAGGTCGTGGACGATGCGAGGTCCCCATCCTGCCACGCTGAAGCCGCGTCCCGCGCCGCTGCCTGCTGGGCACGCGGAAGTCGTCCCTCCCCCGTGCAGTCACGGGGGAGGGACAGGCGAGGAACGAGCCAGGGAGGGGGCCCCGCGGGGCTCGCCAGACACAGACACCTCACACAGTCACGAACCCGTGCCCTATCTTGAATCCCCCGGCGTCTACCGCATCGATCTCGTGTGGAACGGTCTTCCCGGCCAGGTCGCCGCCTACCTCGTGGATGGCGGCGACGGGCTGGCGGTGGTCGAGACGGGGCCCACCAGCACGCTACCCGCCGTCCTCGGCGCCATCCGCGAGATCGGCCGCGCGCCTGAAGACGTGACGCACCTGCTGGTGACGCACGTGCACCTGGACCACGCGGGCGGCGCCGGCGCGCTGCTGCGCCACACGCCGCACGCCCGGGTGTACGTGCACCCGCGCGGCGCGCCGCACCTGCTCGACCCGTCGCGTCTGATCGCCAGCGCCACGCAGCTCTACGGGCAGGACCGGATGGACGCGCTGTGGGGCGAGATGGTGCCCGTGCCCGAAGACCGGCTGGTGGTCCTGCACGACGGCGACGAGGTGCCCATCGGCACGCGGCGGCTGCGCGCGGTGGACACGCCGGGGCATGCCGTGCACCACCACGCCTACCACGATCCCGACGCCGGGCTGGTGTTCACCGGCGACGTGGGCGGCATCCGGCTGGAGCGGCAGCCCTACGTCTGCGCCCCCACGCCGCCGCCCGACATCGACCTGGGCGCGTGGCGGGAGAGCATCCGCCGGCTGCGCGCGCTGAAGCCGGCGATGCTGCTCCCCACCCACTTCGGCGGCGTGGACGACCCGGAGTGGCACCTGGACGACCTCGCCCGCCGGCTGGACGGGTGGGCGCGGTGGACGGGAGAGCAGGCGGCCTCCGGCGCCGGCCCGGCCGCCCTGGCCGATGCCCTGGCCCGCCGCGCCACGGCCGACATCATCGCCGCCACCGGGAGCGAGGCCGCCGCCCGCGCCTACGAGCTGGCGGTGCCCTACCCGATGGTGGCCGCGGGGCTGGAGCGCTGGTGGAAGAAGCACGGGCACGCGGCCTCGGAAGCGGGGGATCGGGCATGAATCCGTCCCTTGGCGCGAAGGCGTACGTTGGATACGAGCCCCATCTCTTTCCCCCACGCTTCCGCTCGTGACGTCGCCGACCTCGACCGCTCCCGACGCTGCGTCGGACACGGAGGACGCGGGGATCCGCCTGTCGGAGGTGATCTCGGCGCTCTCCTACGCGCTCGACCTCACCGAGGGGCAGACGGAGGGGCACTCGGTGCGCAGCTGCCTGATCGGGATGCGCATCGGGCGCGAGCTGGGGCTGGGCGGCGAGGCGCTGTCGTCGCTCTTCTACGCGCTGCTGCTCAAGGACGCGGGGTGCAGCAGCAACGCCGCGCGCACCTGCGAGCTCTTCGCCGCCGACGACCTGGCGGTCAAGCGCAGCTGGAAGACGGTGGACTGGAGCCGCGGGTGGGACGCCTTCGTGCACGTGGCCCAGAACGCCGGCGCGGGGCTGGGCGTGGCCGAGCGCGTGCGCCGCGTGGCCGCCTTCGCCACCGCCGGGCCGGTGGGAACGGAGCTGGTGCAGACGCGGTGCGAGCGCGGCGCCGGCATCGCCCGCCTCCTGGGCTTCAGCGACGGGACCGCGCAGGCGATCCACGCGCTCGACGAGCACTGGGACGGCGGCGGCAAGCCGCTGGGGCTCGCCGGCGAGGCCATCCCCCTGCTGGCCCGCATCGCCTGCCTGGCGCAGACGGTGGAGATCTTCCACCACGCCGGCGGGGTGCGCGAGGCCGTGGGCGTGGCCCGCCGCCGCGCCGGCCGCTGGTTCGACCCCGCGCTCGTGCGCGTGGTCGAGGCGCTGTCGCTGGGCGACGAGCCGTGGCGCACGCTGGCCTCGGGCGACGCCGCGGGCGCGCTGGCCGCGCTCGAGCCCGAAGACCGGGTGATGATGGCCGGCGACGCACGGCTCGACGAGGTGGCCGAGGCCTTCGCGCAGGTGATCGACGCCAAGTCGCCCTACACCTTCCGCCACTCCGAAGGGGTGGCGCGCTGGGCCGTGGAGACCGGGCGCGTGCTGGGCTTCGGCGCGGCGCGGCTGGCCGAGCTGCGCCGGGCCGCCCTGCTGCACGACATCGGCAAGCTGGGCGTGTCCAACCGCATCCTCGACAAGCCGGCGGCGCTCACCGAGGCCGAGATGGCCGTGGTGCGCCGCCACCCCGAGTACACGGCCCGCATCCTCTCGCGCGTGGGTCGCTTCCGCGAGCTGGCCGAGGTGGCCGGCGCCCACCACGAGCGGATGGACGGGCGCGGCTACCACCGCGGCATCCCCGCCGGAACCCTTCCGGTGGACGCGCGCATCCTGGCCGTGGCCGACGTCTACGACGCGCTCTCGGCCTCGCGCCCCTACCGCGAAGCCCTCCCGCACGAGCGGGTGATGGAGATCATGCGGGCCGGCGCCGGCCCCGGCACCTGCCCCGAGTGCTTCGCGGCGCTGTGCGTGGCCGTGGACGGCGCCCCCGCGGCCTGATCCGCGTCTCCCCGCCGGCCTCCCGTCCGGCGCACCGTTCGGCGCCAGGAGAGCGCCATGCGGGCCGTGGCGGACCTCCCGGCTCGCCGGGCGGCGCGCCCGGCCGCGCCGAAAGGCATCCGTCGGCATCGCTCGAAACACGCGTCCTGAGCGAAAATTCGCCTCCTGCACCGCGTGTCCGGCCCGCCACGGAGCCACACGGGGGACCGGCGAAACGCGCCTAACTGATTTGGTTGCCTAAGGGTAGGCGGAACCGGCGGCGAGGGTGACGGGTAGACAGACACGAATCCGCCACTGTATACTCATGCACTCGCATGATCGAATATTCCGACCTCCCGTGGCCCCACCGGCTCGCGGGAGTACGAATCGTGCAGTGCAGGTGGGGGATTACGCGGGTGCATGCGGAAAGGGCGGCGGATGCTTGACATCCGTTCCAACGCTCTTCACTTTGGGGCCCTGAGCCGAAGCAGGCCCCTTCCGCGGCAAACTCCAGGGAACTCCCGATCCCTCCGTCACGCTCCCCGGCCGGGGTGTGGCGGAGTTTCGATCTAACGTTCGATTCGGGAGCCGTACGGGTGGGCGGGGTGGGGGTCAGAATCGGCGAAAGCCGTTCGTTGTAAGGGCGGTCGGCCATGCCGGGCCGCCGTGCTCGCCGAGCGGGCGCAAACCAGTAGTCACACCACCGGGGGGACGGCATGTTCAACAAGCTCGACCGGCCGAAGCGCAGCTTCTGGTCGCCATGGAGCATCGGGCTGGCGATCGCGCTGCACGCCGGCCTGGGTCTCGCGGCATGGAACGCCGGGTTCGGCGACCCGAGCAAGAAGAAGAACGAGGAGCTCGTCGACTTCGTGGAAGTCGAGGAGAACAAGCCCAAGGAGCCCGAGCCGCCCAAGCCCGAGGAGCCGCCCCCGCCGCCGCCGCCCGAGCCCGAGGCTCCGCCGCCGGTGGTGAAGGGGTTCCAGGAGCTGGTTCCGCCCGAGCAGCCCCCCACCGAGATCAAGGCGCCCGACCCGGCCCAGGTGGCCGTCAACGCCAACGACTTCTCGGGCGTGGGCAAGGCCGGCGGCGTGGCGAACGGGGTGGAGAACGGGCAGGCGCAGGACGTGACCAACCGCACCGCGCCGCCCGACGAGGGCACCTACGAGCTCTCGGCCGTGGAAGAGCAGCCCGAGCTGAGCAACCGCAGCGAGGTGGCGCGCCAGATGTCGCGCAACTACCCGCCGCTGCTGCGCGACGCCGGGGTGACGGGCACCGTGACCATCCGCATGCGCGTGAACGAGGACGGCCGGGTGGACTCCGAGAGCATCTCGGTGGAGAACTCCACGCACGAGGCCTTCGGCGACGCGGCCAAGCGGGTGGTGGAGCGGATGCGGTTCCGGCCCGCCAAGGTGGGCGGCCGCGCGGTCAAGGTGTGGGTCACGCTTCCGGTGACGTTCCAGCTGGAAACCTGACCGCCTGAGGGTGTCGGGAAGGGCGCGGCCGGGACGGCCGCGCCTGCAGCACGGTGGTGGGGTGGGATGGTTCGCGGCGCGCCGGAGCGCGGCAGGCGCCGGACAGACAGCAACTCTCAGGCACGCGCGGCAGCGCAGAGGAGAAACAAGCAATGGATTTCGCCAAGATCTGGGCCGACACCGGTGCGTTCAACAAGGGGATTGTGATCCTCCTCGCGCTCATGAGCGTCGTGTCCCTTTCCGTGGCGGTGACGAAGTGGCTGCGCTTCCGCAAGATGGCCAAGGCCACCCGCGCGTTCGCGCCGATCTTCTCGCAGGCCCTTGAGAACGACAACATCCCCGAGGCGCTGGCCGCCGCCGACCAGTACCCCGGCTCGCACGTGGCCCGCGTGCTGGGCGAGTCGCTGCGCGAGGTGGCGCCGCTGCTGCAGGACCCGCGCGCCGCGGGCGCCGCGATCGTCTCCTGCGAGCGCTCGGTGGAACGTGAGCAGATCCTGCTGGCCAACGACCTGAAGAGCGGCCTGGGCATCCTGGCCACCATCGGCGCCACGGCGCCGTTCGTGGGGCTGCTGGGCACCACGCTGGGCATCATCCGCTCGTTCATGGGCATGGGCGAGGCGGGCGCCGGCATCGAGGCGGTGTCGGGCGGTATCGCCGAGGCCCTGATCGCCACGGCCATCGGCCTGGTGGCGGCCATCCCGGCGGTGTGGCTCTACAACTACTTCACGGCTCGCCTGGACACGCTGTTCTCGGAGCTGGCCTACGCCGGCCGCGAGATGATCGACTGGATGATGACGCGCCAGGCCCGCCGTGAGCTGGCCTCGGGCGGCAACCCCACCTTCCACGGGGACTGACCGCGATGTCAGGCGGAGCGCACCTCGGAGGGAGAGCCGGCTTCGGCGGCTCCCCCCTGCCCTCGGTGGCCGGGTTCGAGTCGGACGTGAACGCCGACATCAACGTCACGCCGATGATCGACGTGATGCTGGTGCTGCTGATCATCTTCATGGTGGTCACCCCGGCGCTGGCCGGCTACACCGCGGTTCTTCCCAAGGCCAAGAGCTCGGCTCCCGAAAAGGAGAAGCGGGTGACCCTGGGCATCGACCGGGCGGGGGCGTACTACATCGAAGGCAAGCAGACGATCAAGGTGGCGCCCGGGCAGCTCGCCGATGAGCTGAAGAAGGCGTACACCACCCGTCCCGACGACCACGTGCTGTACCTCAAGGCCGACAACCAGGCCGGGTACGACAAGGTTCTCACCGCCATCGACGCCGCCCGCGTGGCGGGGGTCCGCCGCATCGGCGCGATCACCGAGCTGCCGGCGGCGAAGGCCAAGGAATAAGGAGTCACCCCGATGGCGATGGGCGTAGGCGGGAAAAAGGGTGGGCCGCAGTCCGACATCAACGTGACGCCGATGATCGACGTGCTGCTGGTGCTGCTCATCATCTTCATGGTGGTGCAGCAGGGCCTGCAGCGCGGCGTCTCGATGCAGGTGCCGCCGCCCAAGGACAAGAACGACGTGGCGCAGCAGAACAACCCCGAAGACCAGATCGTGCTGGAGGTGACCCCCGGTCCCAACTACGCGATCAACACCCGTCCCGTGACGAGTGCCGCCCTGGAGCAGACGCTGCGCGACATCTACGCGCAGCGGCCGCGCAAGGTGATCTTCGTGAAGGGCACCGAGAACCTGACCTACGGCGACATCGTGCACGCGGTTGACGCTAGCCGCGCCGCGGGCGTGGAGGTGGTGGGCCTGGTCCCCCGCCCCGAGGTGGGCCCCGCGACCCCGGCCGCGGCTGCCCCGGCACCGTAACGCCGCCCGGTCTCTGGACTACAAACGAACGCCGGCCGCCCCCTCGACGGGGCGGCCGGCCTTCGTTTGTCCCGGTGTGGGATCCGGTGCAGCAGAGGCGGTACAGGTCCCCCCGCCGTCCGCCGACGGTTTGGAGCTCCGCGCAGATGCCGGAGCTCTCCACACGCTTCCCCTTGTCGTAGCTGCGGCTTCTTCAGCCGCGTGTGTCGCTGACCCGCTTCGAGCTACTCCGTCGCCAGCGTCGACATCTTCTACCAGATCCGCATAAACATCGCGCCGGCATGACCTGCTGACGTGTCACACGGAGACACAGAGACACAGAGAAAACCCTGCTGTTCTCTGCGTCTCTGTGCCTCTGTGTGAGAAAGCAGTTCAGCCGGATCGGGTATTCCTCGTCGCAACCAGGCACTGGGCACTGGGCACTGGGCACTGGGCACTGGGCACTGGGCACTGGGCACTTCTCCCCTACATCCCCGGCCCCAGATACACCGTCCCGCCCTTCATCACGAACCGCACACGGCGGAG
>Ga0070686_100000026_pt1 | contig 126656 bp, 100 predicted proteins | sample KBSS23LmetaG_FD_65654 | JGI IMG/M metagenome (GOLD analysis project Ga0070686, IMG submission 65654) | Switchgrass rhizosphere microbial communities from Kellogg Biological Station, Michigan, USA - KBS S2-3L metaG | ecosystem: Host-associated > Plants > Roots > Rhizosphere ...
GGACGCGACTCCCGTTTGCTGCGGAGAAGACTATCGCGGTCCCCTCACGCCGTCAACCCCCCTTCGTGAAACAGTTCGGCGGGCGCGACGGGCACAATGGCGCAAATCACTGGTGTCACGGAGGTTGCGGCGGCTTGCGAAATCCATGCGATTCCGCCGTTCGATTCGCCCGGCTCGCTTCTTCGCCACGCTGAAGAGGGGGCTACGCCGCCGCCTCCACGCGGAAGCGCGAAACCAGCGCGCCCAGCCGCGCCGAGAGCGCGCGGAGCGAGTCGGCGGCGTGGTCGCCATCGTTCGCGCCGGTGCCGCCGGCCAGCTGGGCGATGGTGAACATGCCGGCCTCGAGCTGCCCGGCCAGCGCGGCCATCTCCTGCGCGGCGGCGGCGTTCTCCTCGGCCACCGCGGCCACGTCGCCGATCATCCCCGTGGTCTCGCGCACCCGCTGCGAGATGTCGCGGGTGTCGGCGGCCATGGCGTGCACCACGCGCTCGCTCTCTTCCAGCGCGCGGAAGATGGCGTCCAGCGCGCCGCCGGCCTCGGCGGCGCGGCCGGCGGTGTCGCGCACCCCGGCGGCGCTGCGCTCGATCGCCGCCACGGTCAGGTCGATGTCGCGCTGCATCTCGCTGACCACGGTCACCGTGCTCGCCGCGGCGCCGGCCGCGTCCTCGGCCAGCTTGCGCACCTCGCCGGCCACCACAGCGAAGCCGCGCCCCGCCTCGCCGGCCCGCGCCGCCTCGATGGCGGCGTTCAGCGCCAGCAGGTCCGTCTGCTCGGCGATGGCGGTGATGGCGCGCACGAAGGTGTCGATGCGGGCGGAGTGCCGCGAAAGCTGCCGCACCTGCGCGGTGTTCTCGTCGGCCACGCGCCCCACGGCTCCGGTGGCCTGGGCGATCGCGCGCACGGTCTCGCCGCTGGCGCGCGCGGTGGCCACGCTCTCGCGCAGCGCCGCGGTGGTGCGCTCCGTTGCCGCGGCGATGCCGCCCAGCGCCGCGGCGATCTCCTCGGTGTGGTTGTGCGCCTCCTGCGCCGACGCGGCCTGCTCCTCGGCGCCGGCGGTGATCTGGGCGACCGCGGTGTTCAGGTGCTCCACCGCGCCGCGCGTCTCTTCCGAAAGGGTGGAGATCTCGGCGCCGTGGCCGTCCAGCACCATGCCGGTGCGCTGGATCTGGCCGATCACCGAGCGCAGGTCGGCGGCCATGCGGTTGAAGGCGCGCCCCATCTCGGCCACCTCGTCGCCGCCGCGCACCTCCTCGTCGCCCCCCGTCAGGTCACCCTCGGCGATGCGGCGGGCGCGGTGGGCCACGCGGGTGACGGGATCGGCCACCGAACGGCTCAGCAGGCGGCTGAGCAGCAGGCCGGTGGCCAGCAGCGCCAGCAGGCACGCCACGCCGGTGGCCACCGTGGCCGAGCCGGCGCGGTCCACGCCGCGGGTGAGCGCCTCGCCCGCCGAGTCCTGCGCCGCCTCCATGCGCCCCAGCACCTCGCGGAAGCCGTCCAGGTCGGCCACCACGGCGGTCTCCTGCGCCGGGTCTTCGCGCCCGGCGCTCTCGGGCGCCGCGGCGATCCGCTCCGCGAGCCGGCCGCCGTCCCGCGCCAGCCGTTCGCGCGCGTCCAGCGCCTCGCGCGCCATCGCGGCGCGGCTCTCGGGCAGCCCCTCGAGCGCGGCGTAGCGGTGCAGCCGCTCATCCGTCTGGCCGATGTTCTCGGCATAGAAGCCCAGCCACCGCCGCATCTCTCCCGCGTCGGCGGCGTGCGCGGCGCGGCTCAGCGCCAGCACGGCCTGGTAGGCGTCGCGGTCGATGTTGAGCACCAGCCCCAGCCCGGCCATCTCGCGCGCAGCCAGGTCGTGCGCGCGAGCCCGCGCCTGGTTCGCGGAGGCGAGCATGGCGGCCACCCCCAGGGCGGCGATCAGGAGCAGAAGGCCCATCCCCCCGCGCAGCTTCCAGGCGAACGGCCACCCTCGCGCGGCCTCGGCGCGAGCAGGCGGGTCCGCGCGTGCCTCTGCTGGGGCGGGCGGGGAAACCGTGGACGTCATCTTGTGGCGGAGCAGGTGGGCTGCGGCAGGGCGCGGATGCGCGGCCGAGACAGGGTGGGGCAGTGCCCGCCGGCCAGGAAACACATGGCTTGGGGCGGGTTTCGGCTGGCCGTGGCCGAGCCGGCCCGTATGCGACTGGAATTGGCTTGAACGTAGGCACGGCTTGATCGGCCTGCAAGGCCGTGGCGGATTCTACGCGCCGCATCATCCATCCCCGGCCTCCCCGCCGGGCCCGGCAACCGGGTGGAGGCATCGCTCACCGGGTCTCAGGACGGTTTCACACGGAGTCAGCGGAGTTAGCGGAGTCAACAGCCGTTGTTCCGTGAACTCCGCTTACTCCGCTGACTCCGTGTGAAACTTCGCCAGTGTATCAGGCTCGCGGTGCATCAGCCGGCTGAAATCGTATCCGCGGCGCTTGCGTGGCGCGGGCGGCTGTCGGCATGCTTACGGGCATCCCGCGCCGTGTCGCGTCGTTCCCTCCATCTCCCTGTCCCGATGAGACCTTCCGGAATCCCTGCGGCCGCAGCCATGCTGCTGGCCGGCGCCGGCGCCGCCGACGCGCAGGGCACCCCCGCCGAGCGCCTGCACCGCGTGTTCGACCAGCACTGGGAGGCGCAGCTGCACGAGAACCCGCTGATGTCCACCGGGATGGGCGAGACGCGCTTCAACGACCGCCTCCCCGAGGTGGGGCTGGCCGCCGAGGCGCGGCGGCAGGAGGCCACGCGCGGCTTCCTGGCCGCCGTGCGCGCCATCCCGCGCGACTCGCTCCCCCGCGAGGAGCAGATCAACCGCGACATCTTCGAGCACGGGCTGCGCGAAGACCTGGAGGGCGCGGCGCTGGGGAACTACCTGATCCCCATCACCAACCGCGAAGGGTTCCACACCTACTTCCCGCAGCTGCCGGGCGACGTGCCGCTGAACACGGCCGCCGACTACCGGAACTACATCGCCCGGCTGCGCGCCTTCCGGGCGTTCGCCGGCGGCCACATCGAGCTGATGCGCGAGGGGATCCGCCGGGGGATGGTGCTCCCGCGCGTGTCGCTGGAGGGGATCGAGGGCACGCTCACGCCGCACATCGTGAGCGACCCCGCCCAGAGCCTCCTCTACAAGCCGTTCGAAAGCTACCCGGCCACCGTGCCCGAGGCCGAGCGCGCCGCGCTCACGGCCGCCGGGCGGCAGGCGATCACCGAGGGCGTGGTGGCCGGCTACCGCGACTTCCTGGAGTTCATCCAGCGCGAGTACCGCCCCGCCGCGCGGCCGGGCTTCGGCGCCAGCGAGCTCCCCGAAGGGCGCGCCTACTACGACTTCCTCGTGCGCTCGTACACCACGGTGGACACGGCCACGGCCGACGGGGTGCACCAGACGGGGCTGCGCGAGGTGGCCCGCATCCGCGCCGCCATGGACAGCGTGATTCGCTCCACCGGCTTCACCGGCACCTTCGCCGAGTTCGTGCACTTCCTGCGTACCGACCCACGCTTCTACCTGACCACGCCCGAGGCGCTGCTGGAGCGCAACGCGCTCTTCCTCAAGCGCATGGACGGCGAGCTCCCCCGGCTGTTCGGCCGCCTGCCGCGGATGAGCTACGGGATCAACACCATCCCCGACTACATCGCCCCGCGCACCACCACCGCCTACTACGAGCAGCCGTCGGGCGACGGGTCGCACAGCGGCACCTACTGGGTGAACGTCTATGATCTCAAGAGCCGGCCCACCTACGAGATCGAGGCGCTGGCCAGCCACGAGGCCGTGCCCGGGCACCACATGCAGCTGGCGCTGCAGCAGGAGCTGGAGAACGTCCCCAACTTCCGGCGCTTCGGCGGGGTGACGGCGTTCGTGGAGGGGTGGGCGCTCTACGCCGAGAGCCTGGGCACCGAGGTGGGCTTCTACCGCGACCCCTACAGCGACTTCGGCCGGCTGAGCTACGAGATGTGGCGCGCCTGCCGCCTGGTGGTGGACACGGGGCTGCACGCGAAGGGGTGGACGCGGCAGCAGGCCATCGACTACATGGCTGCCAACAGCGCGCTCACCGTGGCCAACATCACCAACGAGGTGGACCGCTACATCGCCTGGCCCGGGCAGGCGCTGGCCTACAAGACCGGGGAGATGAAGATCCGCGAGCTGCGCACCGAGGCCGAGCGCGAGCTGGGCCCGAAGTTCGACATCCGCCGCTTCCACGACGTGGTGCTGGGGAGCGGCTCGATCCCCCTGGGCGTGCTGGAGGACAACGTGCGGCTGTGGATCCAGGCGGAGAAAGTGGAGCCGTAGACGTCGCCCGCGCTCCCCAATCGGCGTGTTCGGGAAAGCTGGCTGCGGCACCGCGGGTGCGTGGCTGAGACCAGATCCGGCGAGGGAACGCCTCATGGAGGAAGCGGAGAAATCCTTGTCTTTCCCCCGTTCCTCCTCGTGACATCCTGCCGCAGGGGTCCTACCGAATCCGGTCGGGTGCCAATTCGGATCGTCGGCCCACGCTGCCGGGATCCGGCGGGAGACCACTCCGATCCACCCGATCGACCTACGCGCACGAAAAACCAGCGGAGCCGGCGAAGAATTCGCCGGCTCCGCTGGTTTTCAAGGCCCTGCCACCCATACTCGCGGCGGGCTGCGGGCGTGCCCGACGATCATCCGCGGGGGCACTCGTTCCCTGCGCCGCGTCCGCTCGGCGGGGTCAGTAATCCAGCTGGATCACCCGGGTGTCCACGATGTACAGCGCACGGCCCGAGACCTCGAAGATGGCGGGGCGACGCACCTTGCGCGTGCCCACGGCGGTGGCCCGGGGGATCGGAAGCCGCGCCCGGCCGGTCGCCGTGACCAGCTCCACCAGGTCGTGGAGGCCGTCGGCGTTGATCACGGCGCCGTCGGGACCGATGTCCACCGGCTGCGTGTCGGAGCCGTACGAGGTCGCGAGCAGGGGCCCACCCAGGTTCCGACGCCGCACCGAGTAGAACAGGTCGATGCCCTGGGAGCTCAGGTTGGCCCAGGCGACCCAGCCGCTGCGCGCCACGTACGGCGACCCCCAGTAGCTCGACACCGTCGAGTAGTCGAACCCCGCGGGCAGCGCCGGCGGCGTCGCATACTTCCGGGGATGGCTGGTCTCGGCCGTGCCGCTCCAGTAGGCCAGATGGAGGCTGTCGGGCGTGGCCAGCGTGCGCACGTACGCCACGCCGATCCCGTCGGCCACCAGCGAGCGGCGGTCGCTGCCGTCGTTGACCGCGGTCTGCACCACGCCGCCCGAGAAGTGCTTCAGCGCGCCGCCCTCGGAGAAGTACAGCTCGCCGGTCGGCTCCAGCGCCACCCGGTCGCGCGAGTACCCGGCGGGGAGCGCGAGCGAGGAGGTGGCACCGGTGCCCACGTTGCGCACGGTGAGCGTCCCCCCGCCGGCCGAAAGCACGTAGTCGCCCGCGACCTGCACGTCGGTGGCGCCGCCGAACGCCGTGGCCACGCTCCCCACGCGCGCGAACAGCGACCCGCCCGCGTCGTACACCACGCCGGAAGGCGTAATCCACGCACGCGCCGCCGCGAGCGCCACTTCCTCGTCGGCGCCCGAGGCGAGGGTGCGCACGCGGATGTTGCCGGCTGGAGTTTCGTACAGCACCCGGCCATGGCGCGCGTCGATCACCTTGCCCGGCACGCTGGCGGCCACCGTGGCGCCGATGCCGGCCTCGGTGGACGAGGCGAACCAGGTGCTGTCGGCGCGCGGCCGGATCACGCGGTAGGTGCTCACGTCGCTCCCCGCCACCGGCGCCCATCCCGCGGTCCCGTCGGCCGCGGTCAGCACCAGCGTGGACGTGCCGCCGCGCTCGAAGTACACGCTGTCGTTGGCCACCGGGGTGCCGTTCACGTCCACGAGCTTCACCACCAGCGGGGCCGGAAGCGGCGCGCCCGCGGTCGCGGTCTGTCCGTCGCCCGACACGCGCACCAGCCGGTACGCCCGCCCCGGCGCGGGCAGCTGCGGTGTGGCCGTGGCCGTGAACGCCACCGACGGGCCGCCGCTCACCCGCGCAGTCAGCACCTGCGTCCCCACGTTGGCGCCCAGCGTCCACACCGCGCTCACCTGCCCAGCGGCGTTGCTGGCCGACGTGGCGGGCGTGGCCGTTCCCGCGCCCGACCACGTGACCTGCGCGCCCGCCACGGGGCGCCCGTCGGCGAGCCGCACCTCGGCCACCACCGGCTGGGCCAGCGCGCCGCCGCTGGTGCCCGTCTGTGCGTCGCCCGAGACCTTGACCAGGGTGAGGAGCGCGGGCACGGTGGCCGTGGCGGTGAACCGCGTGCTCAGCCCCACGCCCGCGGCCGCCTCGGCCACCTGCGCCGAGTCGAGCCTGGGCCCCAGCGTCCACCGCGTCCGGGCGACGCCCGCCGCGCTGGTGGAGTCGAGCGCCGGCGCGAGGGCGCCGCCGCCCGAGCGCACCGTCCACACCACGGGCGTGCGGGGCACCGGGTTGCCGTAGGTGTCCTTCACCACCACCACCAGCGACTCGGGCACCACCGCTCCGGCCATGCCGGTGCGGGCGGCCGCGCCCACGGGGGTCACCGAGGCTGGGGCGGCGGCCGTGCCCACGGCGCGAAACGCCCCGAACACCAGCGCCGCGCCCGTGGTGGTGTCCACCGCGCGGACCTCCACGCGCTGCGTGTCGCCGGCCACCGTTCCCAGCGTCCAGCGCTCGCGCGCCTCACCCTGCGCGTTCGTCTGCGCGGCACCGGCGAACACGCTGCCACCCCCCGCCAGCACGCGGAAGTTCACCAGCTGCCCGGCCACCGGGTCACCGTCTTCGTCGAGCACCTTCACCACCAGCGGCTGCGCAAGCTCGCCGGCCACCACCCCGGTCTGCAGGTCGCCCGAGACCACGTCGAGGCGCGCGGGCGCGCCGGGGCCTCCCGGGCCCGTGGGCGAGTCGCAGCCGAGCAGGAGGCCGCCCGCGAGCGCGGCGGCGGTGAGGGTGCGCCAGCGGGCGCGGGTGGGCCAGGTCATGTCGGGTCGTTCAGTGGGGGAAGCGCACGGCCGGCGGCTTCCGGGCATGGAGATGCGTCGGGCGGATGCGGGTTTCGACATCAATGCGATCACCCATCGAGCGCGCGAAGACAACGCGCGGGCCGGAGTGGACCGAACGTCTACGCCGAGGCCGCGCCGATCCTCCGCCAGGCGTGGGCCTTTTTGCACGGTGCCCGTGCCGTGCCGTACCGTACCGTTGTCCTCCCGAACCCGCCCCCTTCTGCCGTGCGGAATGTCTCGCCGTTACGCCGGGGGGCGTGCCGGAGGCCTGTTCGCGATTCGCGGGCTGCGCCGAACGCAACGGCAAGCGCACCGCTCTGCGCCGGCATGACCTCGTCTCATGGGCGTGACGCGGCGACCGCGGCTTCGCATCCCCCCCAGTGAGGCGGAACGGCACAGGGCGGGGGTTCCGCGGCGTTCCCCGCCTGCGTCTGCCGCGGGCCGCTATGGGGACGACGGCGAGCCTGGCAGGTGAGCCGGGCAGTCGTGCGAAAAACGCGGGCGGCGACGTCGGCCGGGCCGCCGTACGGGCGTTCGCGTGGCATCGCCGTCGTTTCGCGTCGTCCATTCCCCCCGATTCACGCGGCGCCGGTCGCGGATGACGACGTGCGACGCCGAGCGGCGGGAGGCACCTGGCCCACGCCGCTCGTTCGGCCAAACCCCGCATCCCACCTCGCGGAAAGCGCGCCCGCTACGGGTTGACGGTGATCACCTGGCCCGGCCCGTTGACGCCGGTGCCCAGCCCGAACCCGTCGATGGCGTACACCACGATGCCGTAGGGCCGCGCGCCGGCGGGAAGGGCGATGTCGCGGTCGATCGCCTCGGCGGCCGATGCGAGCAGCTGGTCACCCGGGCCGTACACCACGATCTGGCACCCCGGCTTGTTGTCGGTGCAGGCGGCGGTGAGCCGGACCGTGCTTCCCGTAGCGATGTGCGTGGCCGGGCTGGTGATGCCGAGCACCGGCGCCGGGTCGTGCAGCACGGACGTCACCTGCAGCTGCGTGGCGCCGCCCGTGTACGAGGCGGTGACCAGCAGCGGCCCGCTCGCCGCCGGCACCCCCGCCAGATCCAGCTGGCCGCGCCACGTGGACCCGCCCTGCCGGGTGAGCGTGGCCTGGCGCCCGAACGCGCTCGCCACCATGGCGGTCACCCGCTCGGCGCCCACGCCCACCGTCACCACCACGGTACCGGTGTCGCGCATCAGCCTCGCCCCCTGCGGGCCCACGTACGGCGTGACCAGCGTGAGCGCGCCCACCACCGTGCCGGGGGCGTACGAGTACGGAGCGGTGACCTGCACCGTGTGCCCCTTGCCGTCGCTGGCGGTGAACACCACCGCGTACGGCCCCGCGGCAAGCCCGGCCAGGTTGAGCCGCCCCGACCACAGCTCCGGGTCGGGCGAGCCCGGCGCGAGCCTGGTGGTGCGCCCCGCCACCGTGGCGGTGACGGTGGTGGCCGCCGTGGTGGGCGAAACGCGCACGGTGGCCAGCGGGTAGTCGGCCCCCTGCGCGTCGGCGCTCACCTGGGCGCCTTCCACGCCCAGCGGGCCGGTGGCGCGGAGCGCGGCGGCGGCCTGCACGCCACCGGCCGCGGCCGTCACCACCACCTGCGTGGCATTGCTGCCGGCGGTCACCGCCACCCGCGCCACCCCGTCGACCCCCGTGAGCGACGAATCGGCCGACACGGCGCCGTTCTGAACCGTCCACCGCACCCGCACGCCGGGGAGCGGCGCCAGCGCCTCGCTGGTGACCTTCACGGCCACCGAGTCGGCGAAGACGGTGCCGGTGGCGGCCTGCTGCCCCGCGCCAGCCAGCACCGCCACGCGGGGCGCCTGCGCCTGCGCGGCGAAGGTGACCGCCTGCGCTCCCCACGCGGCCCGCACGCTGGAGCTCCCCGGCGCCTGCCCGAACACCAGGCGCGCCCGGGCGATCCCGTTCGCGCCGGTGGTGGCCGAGGCGGGCGAGAGGGTGGCGGCTCCCGCGGTCACGCTCCACGCCACCGTCTGCCCCGGCACGCCGTTGCCGAACGCGTCCACCACGCGCACGGCCAGCGAGTCGGCCGCGGGCTGGGCCACCTGGCCGGTGCCCACGTCGCCGCCCAGCTTCACCAGGGTGGCGGGCGCCGCCGGGGTGGCGGCGGCCGAGAAGGTGGCCAGCACGGCCGCCGTGCCGGCGGCGTCCACCACCCGGGCCTCCACCCGCTGGCTGTCGGCCGACGCGGTGCCCAGCGTCCAGCGATCCTGCGCCACGCCGTCGGCGTTGGTCACCACGGTGCCGGCGGCCACGTGCCCGCCGCCCGCGGTGACCACGAACGTGACCGCCCGTCCGCTCACCGGGCGAGCCCTCGCATCCACCACGCGCACCACCAGCGGCTGCGGCAGCTCGGTGCCCGCCACCGCCGCTTGCTGGTTCCCGGAAACGACGTCCACCCGCGCCGGCGCGCTGCTCCCGCCGGTGGGCGAATCACAGGCAGCCAGCGCCAGCAGGGCGGCCAGGGCGAAAACCGGAAGCGCTCGTGTCATCGCGGCGGCGGAGAGATGGGCGTGGGTGCGGGCGGCCAGGCTGGCCAGCCACGGGCCGGGCAGCGGCGGGCGCGCGTGTGCCGGAGCGCACGAGCCGGCAGTGGCGGCGGCGGGCGGTGACGGCTCCCGCCAGGCGGAATCCCGGTGCATGGGCGCCATGTCAGTAGCTCACCTGGAAGGCGCTGCGCCCCAGGTACAGCACCAGGCCGCCGCCCTGCCAGCGCGGCACGCCCAGGTCGCGGGCCACGTTCACGGCCGCCGCGTACGGATACTGCGCCACGTACAGCTGGCCGCCGGCCGCGAAGGCCACCTCGCCGCCGGGGCCCAGCGCGCGGATCCGAGCCGCCTGGCCCGCGAAGCTGGCCTGGCGCACCTCGCCCGCGGGCGTGCGCACCCACACCTGCGTCAGGCCGCCGCCGTCGGGGCGGAGGAACGCCGTCCACCCGTTGGCCACCTGGTAGCTGGGGTGGGGGTCGTCCACCTCGCTGGTGACCAGCGCGAAGCTCCCCAGGTCGATGGTGTCACCGGGGGTGCGCAGCAGGAGGTTGCCGGCACCTCCCTCCATGCGGCGGTAGATGACGTTGGTCCCATCGGTGAGCGGGCCGTAGTAATGGCTCCCCTCGTTTCCGCCGGTGGCATCGGTGGTGAGCGGCTCGAGCACGCCCGCGTGGTAGCGGAAGACGTTCACCGCGTCACCGAACACCACGTCGCCGTTGGCCGCCACGTCGGGCCGGTACAGGAAGGCGTGGTCGCTGACCTGCACCGAGGTGCCCGTGGCCAGGTTGCGCGCGTACACGGTGAACTGCAGCCCGGGAACGGGCGACTCGATGTACGCCGCCCAGTCGCCCGCGACGGCGGGGAACCGCAGCGCCGGCGGGTAGCCGGGGGTGTCGAAGCACGTCGTCGTGCCCGACACCCGGTCGCACGGGTGGGCGGGGGTTTCGAACAGCGCGCCGTTGGTGTGCAGGCGCCCCTCCAGCTCGGGGAAGCTCGACGCGCTGCCGCCGGCCAGCTGGGTGCGGCCGCCGCCGCTCCGGTCGGTGATGCTCACGGCCCACGCCACCGGCTGGTTGAACCGGTTGGGCGATACCGGCTCTTCGAACGCCAGGATGCGCGTGGCGTCCAGGTCGAGCAGCCGGAACCCGGCCGACGCGATCTCGGTGAGGTGCGTGCTGGCGTCCACCGGGATGGAGTAGTCGAACACCTGCTCCTGGTTGGCCGAGTCGCGCGCGATCAGCCGCAGGTGCTGGTACGCCAGGTGGAGCGGCGTGGCGTAGGCCGCCAGCGACACGTCGGCGTGGATCGCCGAGGTCCCGCTGGCGACCACGTCGGTCTGGCTGCCGTTGATGATCTGGGCGATCACCTCCTTGCACGCGCCGTCGTCCACGCAGTCGGCGTCGATGCGCAGCGACGGCCGCGCCACGGTGCCGTTCAGCGGCGCCGTGACGGTGAGGGTGGGCGGCGTGTCGTGGATGATGGGGATGCTCACCACGCCGGTGTCGCCGTTGACCGCGGTCGCCACCACCGTCAGCTGGAAGGTGCCGTGCGGCAGCCCGGCCAGCGCCAGCCTGCCCGTGAGCCCCGGTGAGACCAGCACCACGCTGCGGTCGGCCACGCGCGCCACCACCGACGCGATGCTCGCCGACGCCGAGTCGACCCGGGCGGTCACGTCGAGCGTGTCGCCCACCCGCTGCCCCGGTGCGGGGGTGAGCACCGAAAGGAACACGGCGGCCCGGCCCGGCCGGAACGGCGCGCTCACGTACAGCACGAAGCGGAAGGCCCGCACGCCGGGGTCCATGCGCAGCTTCCAGCGCCGCGCCGCCGAGGTGGAGTCGGGGAGGATCACCTGGCGGTAGGCGAAGAACGGCTGGCCGGCGGCCGTGAAGGTGCCGGTGCCGTCGGGGTTGGCCACCGTGACGGCGCCGGTGCCCTCGGTGGTGTGCACGCCGTCGCCCACGAACACCTTCACGCCGCCCGAGTCGGGCGTGGTGCCGTCGGTGGTGCCCAGCGCCGTGCGCATCAGGTTGGCCACGCGCAGGTCGAACGCGAAGGTGTCGGCGGCCGAGGCCACGCTGCTGGTGACCAGGCGGGTGCTCTCGCCCGCGCCGCCCACCAGCACGTCGCCCCGGGCGCCCGCCGCCGCGCCCGGCACGTGGCAGGCCACGGTGCCCGCCACGCGGTCGGCACGGCACTCGAAGCGGCTGCCGGCCGCGGCGGGCGGCGCCTCGGCCACGGGCACGGGGGTGGACGGCGAGTCGCACGCGGCCGCGAGCAGCACGGCGAGGGCGCCGGCCGCGCGGGCTAGCGGGGAGAACGGGTGTGGACGCACGGTTGGCCTGTGTCGGGTGGGGATGGTTGCCGGCGCGTGCCGCGGCGCCGGTGCCGGCTGGTTCGAGATGAGGCGGATGCCCCGCCGCGCACGGTTGGACCGAAGCGGGCGCGCGCGGGCCCGGGTGGCGGGCACCATACCCGCTCCTGGAACCACCGTCTTGCCGTGCCCGCCGGTCTGTCCGATACGCGACAGGCGTGGAGCGGCTTCCGCCGCCGCACCACGCCTGTCGCCGCGCTTGCGGCTTCCGGTCAGTAGGTGAGCTGGATCATGGTCTCACCCTTCAGGAACATCGCCACGCCGGTGCCGAAGACGAACCGGCGCCGCGCATAGCCGGTGACCTGCGTGCCCACGACCACCTGGCGCGTGCCGCCGAACGACAGGAAGAACGTCGGCGGGCCCGAGCTGGGCAGATTCCCCGCCCCCGCCACGCCGTCGGGCGAAAGCCCGTAGAAGGCCAGGTACTGGCGGGCAGGCCCTTCCGCGGCGCCCGCTCCCGAGAACGTCTGGAAGTGGGGAACCCCGGGGAAGAGGGGGCCTTCCTGCTCCACCTTCCACACCAGCCAGTTCCCGTTGGTGGCCAGGGTGCCGTTGCCGTAGTCGTACAAGGGCGATGGCAGCGACTGGTGGAAGGTGTTCAGGCTCTGCAGCACCTGCTCCTGGGTTCCATCCCAGTACACCATCTGGGAATTCTTCTCGAAGGGGTCGGTGTTGCGCGCCCGCACGTAGGCGGGGTAGAGGCCCTCCACCGACGGCGTGCCGCGGAACGCGAAGCTGTCTGCGGGCACCAGCGTGGTGGCCGACCCGTTGGCGAGGCGCTTCAGCGACGCGGCCTGCACGTAGTACACCTCGCCGTCGGCCCGCAGCGCCGCCGATGCGGGGAGGACCACGGCGTAGTCGGTCCGGGCGCCGGTCGCCACGTTGTAGACCGAAGCGCCGCCCGCGGAGTTCACGAGCACGTAGTCGCCCGCCACCTGCACCCGCGCGGTGTCGCCCAGGGTGATGGTCGCGCCGTTGCGCCACGCGTACACGGTGCCGCCGGCGTCGTAGACCACGCCGGCCGGCGTGATCCACGCCCGGTTCGCCGCGGCCGCCACCTGCGTCTGGGTGCCGCTGGGGCGGTCCAGCAGCCACAGCTTGCCGGTGGCCGTCTCCAGCCAGGCTGCCTTGCCGAAGCGCGCATCCACGATGACGCCGTCCAGGTCGAGCGGCACCGTGGCGGTGACCGATGCGTCGCTCGAGGCGGCGAAGTACACCCGGTCGGACCCGATGATGACCGGGTACAGCGTCACGTCCAGCGTGATGGCGTCGGTGGTGGGCGTATAGCTGGCCGTTCCGTCGGGCCCGGCGGCGACCTGCACCTGGCCGCCCACGCTCGGGTCGTAGAAGCCCACGCTGGCGCCGGGCACCGGCCGGTCGCGGGCGTCGAACGCCCTCACGACCAGCGGCGCGGGGAGGCGCGCGCCCCGGGCCGCCCGCTGCCCGTCGCCCGACACGCGCACCAGGCGAACCGCCACGCGCGGGCCGACCTGCGCCTGGAAGGTGGTCGACAGCGCGCCGGCGGTGGCGCTCACCGTCTGCACTCCGATGGTGGGGCCCAGGATCCAGCGGGTCTTCGCCAGGCCGGCGGCGCTGGTGGCGATCGTGGCAGGCGACACCGAGCCGCCCCCCGCCGTGACCGTCCAGCTCACCGTCACGCCGGGCACGGGGTTCTGGAACTTGTCGCGCACCAGCACCGTGAGCGAGTCGGTCACCGTGTCGCCCGGTGTCAGGGTGCGCGTCTGGTCGTTCACCCGGTCGATCATGCTGGGCGCGCCCGCCACCGCCGTGGCCACGAAGGTGTCGGCCGCGATCACCGCGCCGGTGGAGGCGTCGAGCGCCGCGGCTTCGACGCGCTGCTGGCCCGCCGCGCTCCCCAGCGTCCAGCTGGCCTGCGCCGTTCCCTGGTTGCTGGTCACCGTTCCGCCACCCACCGAGCCGCTCGCGGCCAGCGCGGTGAACCGGACCGGCCGCCCCTTCACCGCGTGCCCCGAGGCGTCCGTGACCTTGACCACCAGCGGCTGCGGCAGCAGGTCGCCCGCGGTGTCGGTCTGCGCGTCGCCCGACACGATCGTCACGTGGGCGGGCGTTCCGCCCCCGCCGCCGGTCGAGTCGGAGCAGGCGGCCAGCGCAAAGGCGGCCATGGCGGCGGCGCTCAGGTGCAGGATGCTGATCTTCACGCAGGACTCCTGACGAAAAAATGGGTACGAGCGGCGGCCTTGGCGCCGGCCAGCGGTCACGGCGGGAGAAGGGGCTGGACGTGCACCGCGGGTCGGGCACGGGTGCTCGACGCCTCGGCCACGGGGAGGAGGAGCTCCGCGCCCCGGATCGGCCACTTCCTTTCCGCGCCGCCCCCAGGGGTGGGAAGGGCCGGCGCGGCGGGCGTGGGAGTGGCATGCACGAGCCGCGCCCGGCACACCCCGCGAAAAATCGGGACGATGGCTGGGGCGGGCGCTGCACGACACGCCCAAGCGCGCTGGAATATGACGCCTCGCACCCCCTGGCGTCACCCGTGGGGAGCGAGCCGGGACAAAATGCTCCCGGCTTTCTCTTCTGCCGCCGCTTTGATGATTGTGCCGGTCCGGGGAGCATGGCGCACCCGCGGCCAAGCCGATTCGCCATCGATGCACGCGGCGTGCGGATTTGATCGGCACGGTCGGAGCACGGCCCGTCGCGGCTTCTTCTCGACGACCTTCGTGGACTCGGCGGGAGGCTGCCCTTCGGGAGCCGCGGAATGCACGATGGAAGCTGGGAAGTACCCTTCCCACGAGCGATCGGCGGCTTGACCGGGCGGCGTGCGCGGGGCAGTTTCAGCGCATGACCACGACCATCGACACGACGCGCGAGGAGGAGCTGCTCGCGCGCTTCCGCGCCGGCCAGCGCACGGCCCTGGCCCGCGCCATCAGCATGGTGGAGAACGCGCGCCCCGGCTTCGAGCACCTGCTGCACGCGCTGCACGGCGAGATGCTGCGCGCGCACCGCATCGGCATCACCGGGCCGCCGGGGGCGGGGAAGAGCACGCTCACCTCCAAGCTGGCGCTGGAGTACCGCAAGGGCGCCGAGACGATCGGGATCGTGGCGGTCGACCCGTCGTCGCCCTTCACCGGCGGCGCGCTGCTGGGCGACCGCATCCGCATGACCAACATCTCCACCGACCCGGGCGTGTTCATCCGCTCGATGGCCACGCGAGGGGCGCTCGGGGGGCTCGCGACCACCACCAAGGAGGTGGCCGACCTGCTGGACGCGTACGGCTACGGCCGCGTGGTGATGGAGACGGTGGGGGTGGGGCAGAGCGAGCTGGAGATCGCGGGGACGGCCGACACCTGCGTGGTCGTCCTCGTCCCCGAGTCGGGCGACTCGATCCAGGCGATGAAGGCGGGGCTGATGGAGATCGCCGACGTGTTCGTGATCAACAAGGCCGACCGGCCCGGCGCCGACCGCCTGGCCAACGAGATCGAGCTGATGCTGCACATGCGCCTGGGCGACGCGCCACCGGCCGCCGGCCACCACGGCGTGAGCCTGAAGACGGTGGGCCGTCACGCCCGAGAAAGCGCCCGCCAGGCCGCCGCCGAATCGGGCGCGTGGGCCATCCCCGTGCTGAAGACGGTGGGGCAGAGCGGGGAGGGGGTCGAGGAGCTGGCGCGCACGCTCGACCGCCACCGCGCGTACCTGGAGGAGTCGGGCGAGCTGTCGCGCCGGCGGCGGGCGCGGCTCGCCGAGCGGGTGCGCGCCGTGGTGGAGCGCCGGCTGCAGCGGATGGCCTGGCTGTCGGGGCGCGGCGAGGAGATCCTGGACGCCGCGCTCCCCACGTTGGAGACCGGTGCGACGTCGCCGTACGAGGTGGCCGGCCGGATCGTGGCCGAGCTCAGGCTGGCGGCGTCATCCCCGTCCGCCCCCGCGTCCTGAAGCACTGAGCTGGACGCGCCGCGGGATCGAGCCGATCCCGTTCCGCCGACTCCGCCGCGGAACCCGGGTCACACGGGAACGGCCGGACGCTGCCAGCGTCCGGGCGTCCCGTCGTATTCCGTCCCCGCCCACACTCCTCGCACCGCTCCAGGTGTCACCCGGCTCCGCCTGGAAGTACGGCGGCGATGCCTCATATCATCATCATCATCATACGAGATCCGCGTGAAACGTTGATGGAACATCGCAGGGGCCAACAGCGAAGTCTCACGCAGAGTCAGCAGGGTTAGCAGAAAAACCGCTGTTCTCTGCTAACCCTGCTGACTCTGCGTGAGACAAGTTTTTTCCCCGGATTGGTATTATGGCAGGGTCGGCGGAGAGCGACGTCTTCCTCTGCCGACCCTCGCGCGGGACGCGTCAGTACGCAACCTGGAAGGCGGTGCGGCCTAGGTAGAAGAAGAGCTGGCCACCGCGCCAGCGGATCGTGCTGTCGTTCCGGAGCCGGTCGGAGAAGACGTCCACCGGCGCCGCGGTGTAGGGATACTGCGCGACCAGCACGCGCTCGCCGCGCGCGAACACCAGCTCGCCGCCGCTCCCCAGCGCGCGGAGCTCCACGTCCTGCGCCGACGAGGTGGCCTGCCGGATCTCGCCGGCCGGCGAGCGCACCCACGCCTGCACCACGCCGTTGGCATCGGCCTTCAGGAACGACGTCCAGCCGTTCTCCACCTCGTAGGACAGGTGGGCCGACGTGCCCCCGGTGGAGAGCGACGTCGCGGCGCCCAGGTCCACGGTGTCGGAGGCCGTGCGGAGGAGCAGGCGGATGGTGCCGGCCGTCGACGCGTAGGCCTGGTAGGCCACGTTGAACCCGTCCGTCACGGGCTGGCTGTAGAGCGTTCCACCCGCCGCGCCGGTGCCGTCGGTCGTCACCGAGTCGAGCGTGCCGGCGCGGTAGCGGAGGATGTTGGCGCCGGCGGAGAACACCACGTCGCCGTTGGCCGCCAGGTCCACCGCGTCGGGGCCCGGTGTGGCCCCGGCCCCGGCGATCGGCGAGGAGACGCCGGCCGCCAGGTCGCGCAACACCACCGGGTAGGGGTTCCCCTGCACCAGCCGGTACGCGGCGCGGTCGCCCTCCACGTCCACCTCGTCCAAGGCCAGCGGCGCCAGCGCGGTCAGCGTGCCCGACACCCAGTCGAAGGTGCTGGCGGGAATGCCGGTGCCGCCGGTGCTGACGAAGAGGGCGCCGTTGGTGTGCAGCCACCCGCGGTAGCGGTTGGGCGACCCGTTCAGTCGCGTGCCGCTGGCCAGCAGGGTGGCGGTGCCGGTGCCGCGGTCCACGCTGCGCACCGCCCAGGGCACCTGCGTGGGGCTTGCGGATAGCGAGAAGGCCTGGTCTCCGGTCAGCACCCGCGCCGCGTCGAAGTCGAGCAGGAGGTCGCCGGCCGAGACGACCTCGGTCAGGTGCGCGCTCGACTCCACGAAGATCTCGTAGTCGCGGCTGGTGCTCTGGTTCACCGAGTCGGTGGCGGTCAGGCGGAGGCGCAGGCGCGAGCCTTCGTACGCCGCCAGCGAGAGGTCGGCGTGGATCCCCGCGACGCCGCTGGCCAGCGTGGTGCCCGGCGTGCCGGCGCCGGTTCCGGTCACCACCCGCAGCGTGAGCGACTGGCACGCGTGGTCGTCGGCGCAGTCGGCATCCACCCGCAGCGAGGGCCGCGCCACGGTGCCCATCAGCGGGGCGGCGACCGCCAGGGTGGGCGGCCGGTCGTGCCGGTGGGTCGTGGTGATCCAGTGGCTGCTCGCGCCGCTCAGGTAGGTGTTGTCGTTCTGCGGCGAGTCGAGCTCGCGCAGGGCGCCGGCCGGGGGCGCCGAGGCCGTCTCGCCGGGCGCGGCCCCCCAGTCCACCGAGTCGGCGGTGAAGCCGGCGGGCGAGTGCACGCTCAGCCAGTCGCCCGACTCGTTCCCCAGGACGATCCCGGTCCAGGCGTACTGCACGGGCACGCCGCCGTTCGCCGCCGTGCTGGTGCTGCCGCCCACCAGCACCCAGCTGCGCGGGCCCACCACCAGCGGGCTGGCGATCGTGTGCGGCGTGTCGGCGCCCGAGGTGATGGTCCACCCCTGCAGGTCGATGGGGTCGAAGCTGGCGTTGTACAGCTCGATCCATTCCGCCTCGGGCTCGGACGCGCCGACGACGGGGTGCGCCATGATCTCCGTGATCACGATGGTGGGCGCGGTGTGCGTCGCCACGAACACCGAGAACGAGAACTGGTCGGCGCTCGCGTCGAGGTGGAACTGCCACTGCTTCGCCGCCGACGTCTGCCCCGGGGCCAGCCCCAGGTACTGGAAGTAGGGCTGGTTCGACGCGGTGAAGGTCTCCACCCCGTCGGGGTTCTGCACCGTCACGCTCCCCGTTCCCACGGTGACGGTGGGGCCCTGGTAGAAGAAGACGCGTACCCCCGCGGGGTCGGGGTTCACGCCGTCCAGCGTGCCCATCGCCATCGGCAGCAGGTTCTGCACGGTCACGTCGGTGGACAGGACGCGCGTGCCGGCGTTGAACACCACGTTGCTGCTGGCCAGGGTCACGTACTGGTTCTGGCCGCCGATGAAGGCGCCGCGCAGCCCCGCCGGCCGGGCCGCCGTGCAGGTCACGCGCTGCTCGCGCACGTAGGCCGTGCACTCGAAGCGCTGGGCGTTGGGCGGCGGCGCGGTGCCGGGACGGCTCGCGACCGGCGTCCCGTCGGCGCAGGCGGCCAGCAGCCCGCAGCACGCGGCGAGCAGGGCGGAACGGTATCTCATGGTCGGTGGCCCCGGGAGGCGGGTTGGGATGGCTGTGTAACGCTAAGAGGAGCACGCACCCGTCGCGCGTGCGGCAACGCCGGGCCGGCAGTTGGACCCGCATGTGAGCCCGGCCTGGCGCCACCCTGCTTGCTGGCTGGGCCGGACGAAGAGCCCCGTGCGGAGCGGCCTCACCCAGGTGAAAATTAAGCCGTGTTGTTGCCGCACCGGGCAAGGGCCCGCTCGCAAGCGGACGGACCGCCGTTGCGTCGCCGGGAGCGCGAGGCTGCACATCCGCCCTCGCCGCCCCATCGTGGGAGACGTCGCGGCGAGGATGCCGCCCTAGTCAAACCTTTTCGGCCACTCGCGGCCTTCCAGAATGTCGCCTCGGATCTCCTCGATTGCCCGTAGTGCCCTTCATCGACAACCGTGATTCACACGGACGGCATGGAAATCACACGGCAGCGGAGGGACGCAGGAACGGCGAGCACGTCTGCGTTCCCTCCGTTGCTCCGTGTGCGGCTCTGCCGTGCGAATGCTGCCGAACGCACCGATCGTCGGCCGATCCCGTACATTCTCCCGCCTCGGCTGTCGCGGATGCGGACCGATCGCTTCCCGGTTGGCGGCCGGTGACGCGAGCCGGCTCCGTCTCCCGCGCGTTCGTACGAGCGTTCGCCCGCTTGACGGAAGTCGTGCGCGCGCGGCACTTTTGACCGACGATCGCCCATCTGCCGCGAACGCCGGCCCGCCACCGGGTGTACGCAGGGGGCTTGCGGGCGGTTGCGCCCGGGGCGGGCCACGGCTCGCTCGGGCGGGCGTGCGTGACGCGGTGGAGCGCCGGTTGCAGCGGATCTTCCGCTGTCGAGGGAGGTTGCTGGGAGTGGGGCGGTGGGTTCACGGCGGGATCATCATCATTCCAGAGACAGAACCATGAGCGTGGTCGAGAGCGGCGCGGCGCCGGCGGAGCTGCTGGAGCGCATCCGCGAGAAGGAGAAGGAGCTGGAGACGCTGAAGGCGTCGCTGGCCGCGTGGGACGGCGCCTACGAGGGCGCCCGCAAGCGCGACGCCAACTTCACCTCCATCTCGGGCGCGGTGGTGGAGCCCGTCTACACGCCGCTCGACCGGCCGCAGCCCAGCGCGGAGGAGGCGGCGTACCACAACACGGCGCTCGGCTTCCCCGGCGAGTTCCCGTTCACCCGCGGGCCGTACGGCACCATGTACCGCACGCGCCTGTGGACCATGCGCCAGTTCGCCGGCTTCGGCACCAGCGAAGAGACGAACCAGCGCTACCACTTCCTGCTGCAGCGCGGGCAGACCGGGCTTTCCGTCGCCTTCGACTTCCCCACGCTGATGGGGTACGACAGCGACCACCCGCGCAGCCTGGGCGAGGTGGGCAAGTGCGGCGTGGCCATCAGCTCGCTCGACGACATGGAGACGCTGTTCAGCGGCATCCCGCTGGACCAGGTCAGCGTGTCGATGACCATCAACGGCCCGGCCATCATCCTCTTCGCCTTCTACGTGGTGGCGGCCGAGAAGCAGGGCGTCACCCCCGACAAGCTGCGCGGCACCGTCCAGAACGACATCCTCAAGGAGTACCAGGCGCAGCACGCGTGGGTGTATCCGCCCGAGCCCGCGCTGCGGCTGATCATCGACCTGTTCCAGTGGTGCGCGAAGCACTCGCCCAAGTACAACCCCATCTCCATCTCGGGCTACCACATCCGCGAGGCGGGGGCCACGGCGGTGCAGGAGCTGGCCTACACGCTGCGCAACGGATTCGAGTACGTGGAGCGCGGCATCGCGCGCGGGCTGGACGTGGACGACTTCGCGCCGCGGCTGTCGTTCTTCTGGGACGTGCACAACGACTTCTTCGAGGAGGTCGCCAAGTTCCGCGCCGCCCGCCGCATCTGGGCGCGCCGCCTGCGCGACGTGTACGGCGCCAAGAACCCCGAGAGCTGGCGCCTGCGCACGCACGCGCAGACCGCCGGCGTCACGCTCACCGCGCAGCAGCCCGAGAACAACATCGTGCGCGTGGCTTACCAGGCGCTGGCGGCGGTGCTGGGGGGAACGCAGTCGCTGCACACCAACTCGATGGACGAGACGCTGGCGCTGCCCACCGAGAAGGCGGTGCAGATCGCGCTGCGCACGCAGCAGATCCTGGCCTACGAGACGGGGGTGCCCAACACCATCGACCCGCTGGCCGGCAGCTACTACCTGGAAGCGCTCACCGACCGCATGGAGGCCGAGGCCGAGCGCATCTTCGCCGACGTGGACAGGCTGGGCGGCGTGGTGCCGGGGATCGAGATGGGCTACTTCCAGCGCGAGATCGCCCGCAGCGCCAGCCGCCAGCAGCGCGAGATCGAAGACGGCGAGCGCACCATCGTGGGCGTGAACGAGTTCACCGTGGAGGGTGAGGAGCTGACCATCCCGCTGCTCAAGGTGAGCCAGGAGAGCGAGGACCGGCAGCGCGAGCGGATGGCGGCCATGCGCGCCCGCCGCAGCCAGGAGCAGGTGGACGCCGCCCTGGCGCGCCTCAAGGAAAGCTGCCGCGCGGGCGACAACGTGGTGGAGCCGCTGCTCGACGCCGTGCGCGCCTACGCCACGCTCTACGAGATCCGCGCGGCGATGGAAGAGGTGTTCGGCGCCTACCAGGAGCCGGTGTTCTTCTAGGCTTTCCACGGGGACGGTCGTGCCGACGATGAGCATGCGCGCCGCCCTCGAACACCGGCCGATCAGCGCCGCCGAGCTGCTCCGGATGCCCCGGGGCAGCTCGCGGCGCTTTCTCGTGCGCGGGCGGCTGGTCGAGCAGCCCTGGCGCACGCCGCTGGCCGGGCGCGTGGGAGCGGCGGTCTGCGCGTCGCTGGGGAGGCACGTGGAGGCGAACCGCCTGGGCGTGGTGTTCGCTTCGGGGACGGGGTTCCAGGTCGCGTCGAGCCCCGACACGGTCCTCGCGCCCGCCGCCGCGTTCCTGAGGATGGACCCTGCCGCCCTGGGCGACGGCTACCATTCCGGCGTGCCCGATCTCGCGGTGGAGATCGTTTCCGCGCTCGACGACCCGGCGTTCATCCCCGCGGCTGTGGACGAATGGCTGCAGGCCGGCTGCCGCTTCGTCGTCGTTGTGGACCCGGCCACCGAGACCCTCGTTGTCCACCGCTCGGCGGCCGACGCGCTGTGCCTGGGTGGCGGTGACGTGCTGGACGGCGGCGACATGGTGCCCGGTTGGACGCTGCCGCTGCGCGAGCTGTTCGGCTGACGCGGTTTACGGATCGGCTAAATCGAGGCACCGGGGGCTTGTTTTCGGTACCGAGGGACTGGCGGCGGACGTCCGGCCAATCAGTTCGAGCGGTTCTGTTGAGCACGTTGCTGCCATATACTTCAGAGAGATCCATCGGCGCTTTGAGGCTTTGGCCGCGTTGCGTGACACCGCGCACGAGCGGGTGGAGCGGAGCGCAGGGTTTCTCGCGTCTCTCGACCCCGCGGCGGTCGAGGCGTACCTCGCCAGCGACAGTCCCGAGATCATCGGCAGCGGGTCGCGGCGCAAGCGGGCCTGGTCCCAAATCGCTGTCAGACGTCTCGGTTGCGAGTTCGGTTAGCGCGGCGCCCCCGGCCATTTGGGGGCGCTTTTTTGTGCATGCCGCGCAGGTGGCTGGCCGTTCGCGCGTGGAACCCGATGGACGAAACCGGCCGGACGCGGCCAAGCGTCCGGCCGGTTTCGGTGCATCCTCCAGGCGAGGACGGGTGCTGCTTCGTTTTGCGCCGGGCGGTCAGCCGCGTGGCGTCTTCCCGCTGCCACGGCTCGACTTGCGTGACGGGGTGAAGAAAGGGCACCTCGGGCACTTTGAGTCCGGCTCCGACGCTTCCGGTGTCGCAGACTCGCCGCTTCCGGGGCTTGCCCACAGGACGTACACCAGCGCGCTGGGCCTGCGGACGCGCGACGTACGCCGGGACCTGTTCCTGTTCCCCGACTCCTCCTCCTGCACGGTGACTTCGAGCTCGCACCCGGCCCGTCCGTTTGGATCCAGTGCCCTGGTGATGATCGAGATGCGACCGAAGAGCGCGATCACCTGCACGGTTTTGTCCAAGGAGCTCTCCTTTGAGCTGAGGTGAAAAACGACAACTGAGAAATCGGAGTGAGCGGGGATACCGTTTGGATATAACCCAACGGAGCGGCATCTGCAAGGATGAATTTCGGGTAAATTTTTCTAAGTTCCATCCATTCCAGAGGATCCGCTGTCGTAGCCCGACTAGGTTTGAGTGCTGCCGGTGGCTGATTACGAGCGAAACAAATATCGATTTGATGAACACCTGCTCGAGGACCCGCTCACGTGTGGAGCGATGCGGGGTTGCGCCATGTGAACATGGACTAAGTAGCCAGAGTGAGCGGTTGATTGTATCGCGAGTTATTGCTGCAACATACCGGGGCTGCACGTCTCGCACCGATCGGGTGCAGGCGTTGCTGGGTGCCAGACTTTCGAATTTTTCCGATTCGCCCTCTGCCGGAAACCCTTCTCGACAAACCGGCGGGTTGTGGCGGACGTGAGCAGACACGGCTCACCCCTTCGAAGAGCGTCCGCTCCTTGCACCTGCGAGTTGGGACGATGGCCGGTTTTGCGGGCGGGCTCACGTCGAGGAGCACGGGTCAACCTTACCCAACGTGATCGACGGGATAGGGCACCGGGCCGCTGGTACGCTCCCTGCCACCCGGCGCGGCAACCATCAACCCGCGGAAGCCGTGATCATCGACTGCCACACGCACCTGAACCGCTACACGCCCGACCTGCCGGTGACGCTCGCCGAGCGGCACGCGCTGCTGCGGGCCGAGATGGACGCGCACGGCGTGGCCTACTCGCTGGTGCTCACCTCGTACGACATCACGCCCGGCCGGCCGTCCACGCGCGACGTGCTGGCGCAGCTGGAGGGCGACCCCACGCTGGGCGTGGTCGCGGGGATCCGCCACGCGCACCTGGGCGCCGACGTTCCGGAGCTGCGCGAGATGCTGGCGGCGGGGCGGCTCAAGGCGCTCAAGCTGTACCCGGGCTACGAGCCGTTCCGCCTGACCGACGCGTCGCTGCGCCCCGTCTACGAGCTGGCGGCCGAGTTCGGCGTGCCGGTGATGATCCACACCGGCGACACCTACGACCCCGGCACGCACGTGCGCCTGGCCCACCCCCTGGACGTGGACGACGTGGCCGTGGAGCACCGCGACACGCGCATCGTGATGTGCCACGTGGGCAACCCGTGGCTGATGGACGCGGCCGAGGTGCTGTACAAGAACCCCAACGTGTTCGGCGACATCTCCGGGTTCACCCTGGGCGAGTTCCAGCCGCGCTTCGAGAAGCTGATGGTGAGCAAGCTGAACGACCTGGTGGCCTACGTGAACGACCCCGGCAAGCTGATGTTCGGCACCGACTGGCCGCTCTCGGGGGTGCGCGGCTACCTGGAGTTCGTGCGGCGGCTGGACCTGACCGACGAGGAGCGCGACGGGCTGCTGTGGCGCAACGCGGCGCGCGTGTTCGGGCTCGACTTCGAAGTGCGCGTGGAGACGGCGGATGGCGGATGAGCTGAGGGTGGTGGAGGTGCGCGACGAGCGCTCGGAGGTGGCCAAGGCCGCGATCGAGCTGATCCACGTCTCCATCGGCGACGTGCAGCCCACGGCAGACCTGCTCTCGGAGCTGGAGGAGTGCCGGCTGGGGCTGCCTTCGGGCGGCGACTACCACCTGCTCGCCGCGCTGGACGAGGCTGGCGAGCCGATGGCGGCGGCGGCGGGCGTGTACCTGGAGGGAGTGAACGCGGGGTTCATCACCTACCTGGCCGTGCGCAAGGAGATGCGCAACCGGCAGCTGGGGCGCGAGCTGCGCGCGCACCTGCTGCGCTGCTTCCACGACGACGCCCTGGAGGCGCGCGGCGAGGCGCTGGCGTGGACGGTGGGCGAGGTGCGGCGCGAGAGCGCGTGGCTGCGCACGCTGGTGCAGGGCGGGCAGGCCATCACCTTCGACCTGGGCTACTTCCACCCCTGGATGCCGCTGCGGGCCGAAGGGCGCTACGTGCTCTACCGCGAGCCCGCCGCCGACACGCGCGCCGAGATCCCCTCGCACGAGGTCGCGCGGCTGCTGTTCGCCATCTGGCGGCGTGCCTACCGTATCCGCTACCCGCTGCAGAGCGAAACCTTTTGCTACATGCTACGCGGGCTGGAGGGGCGCGACGGCATCGGCCCCGACCCCGGCTTCACCTCGTCCGCGGCTGAATCGCCCGCCGGCCTCGGCTGAAACGAAGCCGCGCCGCGTCGCAGGTCACGACGCGGCGCGGCGCTCCACCTCTCACGCCGGGACTCAGAATTTCCCCGCCGCCCCCAGCAGCCCGGCGATGTCGCGTCGCAGCTCATCCCACTGCTTGGCATCGAGCGACCGGCCGCCGACAGGGATCGCGGCGCGGACGGCCTTCAGCGCGGCGCGAGTGTCTCCGTCCATCTCGGGCAGGGTGGAGGCACGATCCAGCAGCGCACGGGTGCGGCGGGAGCGGAAGAAGCCGGCGTCATGGCGGGCGGCGGCGGTGCGCGCCGCCTCGGCCCAGATGCCCAGCTCCAGCCATTCCGGCACGATCACCCCCGAGCGTACGGCCTCGCGCCCCTGCGCCAGCAGCGGCCTCACGTCGGCGCGGGGGTTGGCGGCCGCGGCTGAATCTACCTTGCCGTAGAACTTGGCCGCGCTATCGCCGAGGGTCACCTGGCCGAGCAGGTGGATTATCGTGCGGCTAAGGCGCACCACCGAGGTATCGTGCGACGCCGCGGCAAGCTCGATGTCTACCATGTACGCCCCGAGCTGCACGTTCAGCGGCTCGGGGTCGAGCTGCTTCCCATTGGCCTCTCCGCCGCGTGTGGAGGACCCGACCACCTCGTTCCACCCCGCCGCCGGCCCGCGCGCGGCGCCGTCTTCCAGCATGGCCACCGCCATCGCGGGGTCGTCGAGCCGGGTGTCGCGCGCCCGCGTCAGCAGCGTGGCCGCCAGGCCGAGGCCCACCAGCCCGGCGGCGATCGAGCCGTACATCGCCCACGGGCGCCGCGGAGCCCGCCGCCGCGAGTCGAGCGAGATCACGCCGTCGCGCGAGCCAGCGTGCGGCTCGGGCTCGGCCGGACGGGGTTCGGCGGCGCCCTCCGGCGTGGGCGGGCGGTGCGTTGCGAGCGGGATCACGTCGTCGGACGCGTGCCCGCCGCGCGCGATGTTCGCGTGAGGGGCAACGTCCGCGGCCGGCTCGACGCCCATTGGATCGGCGCCAGCGGACGAGGGCGGTGAGGAGGCGTGCGCCTCCTCGATCTCGCGCAGCACGGCGGCGGTCTCGGCGAAGATGTCGTACTCCTCGTCGTCGGACAGCACGCGGCTCAGCAGCTCGTCGCGCTCGTGCGCGTCGAGCCGCCCGTCGTGCAGGGCGGCTACGCGTTCATCATCCATCCGGTTTCTCATGGGTTCACCAGCATCCGGGCCCATGCCCGATATGGGATTGGATGGACCGGAGCCGCCACGATTCGCATCTCCAGGCTCATTCGTCGGCATCGGTGCCCCCGCGCCCCAGGGTTTCGCGCACCTCGGCCGCCGTCACGCCGGCGTGCTCCATCCGCTCGCGCAGCATGGACTTGAGGCGCGGCAGGCGCCGGTAGAGCGACTTCTGGTCCAGCCGCAGGGCGCGCGCCGCGTCGGCCACGGTGCGCCCGTCGGCCAGGTGCATTCGCACCAGCATCTGGTCTTCGGGCGAGAGCTGGTCGAGCGCTTCGTTCAGTGCCGCCAGCACGCGGGCGCGGGCGGCGTCCTCCTCGTCTTCCTCCACCGCGTGGTCGGCCTGGCGGCTGCCGGGGAGCTGCTCCAGCGTTTCGGCCCCCGCCTCGGCGGGGCGCATGGGGTGGCGCACCGGGAGCAGCGCCAGCAGGCGGGCCAGCTCGGCGTCGGTGGCGGTAGTGCGGCCCGCGGTGCGCAGCCGCTCGCCGGCCTCGGCCAGGCGGCAGCCGTCGCGGTAGACCATGGCCTCGAGGTCCTTGGCCAGCTGGCCGTGCGCCTCGGCGGCGGCCGAGGGGCGCCAGCGGCCGGTGCGCTCGCGCGCGCGCTCCATGAAGTGGAGCACCACCACGCGCGCCAGGTACGTCTTCATCACCGCCTCGCCGCGGAACTTGCGGATCGCGGCGTAGTCGTTCTCCATCAGCTTCGACCGTGCCGACGAGAGGAAGTCGTCGGCATCGTCTCCCCAGACGCTGTTCCTGCGGCACACCATCGCGGCGACTTCCTCGATCCACGCCAGGTGTTCGAGAAAGATCGCCTCCGGGTCGAGTCGATCGAGCATCGGGCTCGCGGTCACGGGAAAGTTCGGCAGGTCGGATGAATCGGTTCGGCAACCTAACGATCGGAGACGAGTGGATCAACGCACCCATCGGGACAGTGCCTACCCCTCCGGCTCGCCAGAGGTGCCGTCGGTCTCCGTCTGCATCGTCCGCGGGGGGTGATCGCACCCGCAACCTCCTCCGCCGACCGAGCCCGCACCTCACCCCACGCCCAGCCAGTCGTCCCCCGCGCGGTAGCCCATCTCCCCCAGCCGGGCGGCGATCAGGTCACGCGCGCCGTGGCGGTTCACGTAGACGAGGATGAAGGGGCTGGGGGCGCGCCCCTCCAGCCACTCGGGCGGGTGCACCGGCAGCCCCCACACACGCTGCCCGATCTTGCGCGGGTCGATGTCGATCCACGCCACGGGACGGACGCCGTGCTCCATCGCCAGCCGCGCGCGCAGGCGCGACGGGCGGCCCGCGCCCCACACCACGACCTCTCGCCCCGACCGCACCCGCGGGTCGCGCGCGAGATGATGGGCACGCAGGCGGTCGAATGCCTCGCGGGCGTAGCGCGGGTCCACGCGGCTGGTGCGGCCGCCGCGCTCGCGCCAGCGCAGCAGCACGCGCGGCACCTTGCCCATGCGGTGCCCCGCCGCGTGCAGCCGCAGCCACAGCTCGTAGTCTTCGGGGAAGGGCCCGTCCGCGTATCCCCCCGCCTCGCGCAGCACGTCGGTGCGCGCCATCACCGACGGGTGCGCGAAGGGGCTCTCCACGTAGATCTCGGCCGCCACCTGCTCGGGGGTGACCACCGCGTTCTGCCAGCGCAGGTACTCCAGGTAGCCGCCGCGCACCTCCTCGGGCGGGAATGGCTCCACCTGCGTGCCGATGAGCGCGACGCCGGGATGTGCGTGAAGGTGCTCGTGCTGCGCGCGCAGACGGTCGGGGTGCATCAGGTCGTCGGCATCCATCCGCGCCAGCAGCGGGGCGCGGGCCCGCGCGAGGCCCAGGTTCAGCGCGGCGACCAGGCCCACGCGGCCGGGGCGCAGCAGCCGCACGCGCCCGTCGTGGGCGGCGAAGGACGAGACGATCGCCGGGGAGTCGTCGTCCGAGCCGTCGTCGATGGCCAGCAGCTCCCAGTCGCGCAGCGTCTGCGCGCGGATGGAGGCGAGGCATTCGGCCAGGTACGCCGCCTCGTTGCGGAAGGGGAGGACGACGGAAACCGCCGGCGCGCCCGGGGAGACGGCCGGCGGTGGGAGGATCTCCACGCGATCTTCGACGTGCTCCAGACCTTGGGCGTCGGGCGTCATCGGATGCACGCGCGTGGATTACGATCTACGGGAATGGAGATGGGATCGACTTCGCGCACGATCGCCTTCATCCCGAATGGCGGCGGGATGGAGTCCTTCGATGGCGGCTACGACCGTCGTCGTCGAAGGACCCCGGACCGTCCGCTCGGGTTCAGCGCTGGCCGTGCAGCACGGTCCCCGCGTCGCCCGCTGCGTAGAGGTTGCGCGGGCCGGTGCCCCACAGCGCGTACATCCAGATGCCGGCGTTGCCCGAGAAGCGCGACATCGTCTTCCATTCGGCGCCGTCCCAGTGCACCAGGTCGAGGCCCGAGTTGGCGAGCATGAACACGTCGGCGGGCCCCGAGCCCCAGATGGCGTTCACCGGGCCGGCGGCGGGCGTGGGCACCACGGTCCAGTCCAGCCCCGCGTTGCCGTCGTAGTGCAGCACGGTGCCGTCGGCGCCCGCGGCCCAGACGTCGCCCGGGCCGCTTCCCCACACGGCCGCCAGGGGCTGCGCGGTGCCGCTGTTCATCGCCGTCCAGCCGCCGCCGTCCCAGTGCTGGATGGAGCCGTTGTCGCCCACCGCGAACACGTCGCCGGGCCCGCTCCCCCACAGCCCGAAGTGCGTGTCGGTGCCCGCCGCCGACGTGCTCCACGCGGCGCCGTCCCAGTGCAGCAGCGCCCCGTCGCTCCCCGCCGCCCACACGTCGGTGGCCGAGGCGCCCCACAGCGCGTTGAGCGTGAGCGCGGAATCGCCGTGCACCGTGCTCCAGGCCGAACCGTCGTAGTGCACGATGGCGCCCAGGTCGCCCGCGGCCCACACGTCCGATTCCGACGCGCCCCACACCGCGTAGAGCTGCGCGAGGTCGGGGGCGAGCTCGGTGGTCCAGCTGCCGCCGGCGGTGCGGTGCATGATCAGGAACTCGCCCACGCCCCACACGTCGCTGTCCGACGAGCCCCAGAGCCCGTAGATGGAGCCCGGCTCGGGGAGCGCCATGCTGGCCCACTCGCCGCCGGTGGTGTGCGCGATGGTGCCCAGGTCGCCCACGGCGAACACGTCGCCCGCGCCGGTGCCGGTGATGCCGTAGAGCGGGAGCCCCACGCCCACTGCGTGGCGCGTCCACGCTTCGCCGTCCCAGTGCAGCACGTCGCCGCCCGAGGCCACCCACACGTCCTGCGGCCCGCTGCTCCACCCTGCGGTGAGGAAGGCGAGGTCGAACTCGGGGTCGGTCACCTCCGACCATCCGGAGCCGTCGTAGTGGTACAGCACCCCGCCGCCCGCCACGGCGCTGGCCATGGCGTCGCCGTTGCTGGGAGGCGGCCCCGGCACCGCGCCCGCGGCCCACACGTCGTTCGCGCCGGTGCCCCACACCGCGGTGAAGGTGATGCCGGCGACCGTGGTGTCGGTGCTCCAGGCACCGTCGTAGTGCAGGATCGTGCCCGCGTCGCCCACCGCCCACACGTCGTTGGGAGCGCTGCCCCACACGCCGTACAGCGGGGTCTCGAAATCCTCCGGGCCGTCGGCGGTCCAGCCGACGCCGTCGTAGTGCAGCATGCGGCCGCCGTCGCCCACCGTCCACACGTCGCTGGCCGACGAGCCCCACACGGCGTACAGGTCGCCGCCGGGGAAGCCGGTGTCCACCTCGTTCCAGGCGGTGCCCGTCCAGTGCGCCACCATCCCATCGCCGCCCACGGCGTACACGTCGCGCCCGTCGCTCCCCCACACGGCGTAGAGCCCGCCGGTGCAGCCGCAGCCGCCCGCGTCCATGGCGCGCCAGTAGTTGCCGTCGTAGTGCAGCACGGCGCCGTCGCTCACCGCGAACACGTCGTGCGCGCTGGCGGCGAATACGCCGTACAGCGGGGCGAAGAAGACCTGGGTGCCGTGCTCGGGGCGAAAGTGCAGGATGCTGGTCTCGGCGGGGGTTTGCGTCTCCACCAGCACGAAGAACTCGAAGGTGGTCACGTTCCCCGCGACGCTGAACCTCCAGCTCTGCGGCGCCGACACCTCGCGCGGCTGGATGACCTCGGGGTACACGTAGTACTTCTGGTTGGACGCGGTGAAGGTGCCCACGCTGTCGGCGAGCGCGGTCACCGAGCCGGTTCCCTGGGTGACGTTGGGCCCGTTGACGAAGAACACGCGCACGCCGTAGGTGCTGGTGCCGTCGGTGCCGATGGGCTGGTCGAGCAGGTTCTGCACCGAAACGTCGCCGCTCAGCACGCTCTCGGCGTCGCTCCACGCCACGCCGGTGGTGCGCAGGCGCACGTTGAGCCCCTGCCCGCCCATGATGATGTTGCGGCGCACCCCGCGCGGCCCCGTGGGCTCGCACGCGATGGCGCGGCTCGCCACCGCCACCGCGCAGCGCAGCTCCGTGCGCTGCGCCCGGGGCGACGGGGCATCGGCCGGCGCGGCGGTGGGCACGTCGCGGCAGGCGCCGGCGGCCAGCGCCAGCAGCAGGGCGGGGAAGCGCAGACGAGAGATGCGCATGGGCATCGTCCTGGGGGCGGTTGAGATCGGGCGGGAACGCCGGCGCCGGAGAGACCGGCGCGAGGGGCGGGCTGCCGCGCATGAGAACAACGAATCACGCGCGGTTGGAACGCAAAGATACGGTGGGTACGGGGAGATGAAAAGCGCGTTGAAACGGTCAGCTTGCGGTTCCGCTGTACACGCCGACACCGGAGAGGTCGCGGGTGGCGCGGGCGCCGACGGTGGAGACGACGTCTAAGTGGATGCACGCGGGTCATCCCTGTACCCGACTCCGCGCCGAGCAGCCTCGGGCAGGTCGCAGAGGCTTCCCGTGGCCGTCGCCGCGATTCGGCCGCCCGTGCGGAGAGCCGCCAACGCGGTCTCTGCTTCCACCCTCTCTCGCCGACACACCACGCGCAGCCTACCGCCGCGCCTCCCGCTGCGACGGGAGGATCCACCAGCGGTCGATGCCCACCCAGTCGCCGCGCGCATCGGGCTTCGCATCCTGCACGCGGCGGCTCACGCCCACCAGGCGGTTGCCGAAGTACAGCAGGCTGATCGGCTGGTCGGCCGCGATCAGCACCTGGTAGCGCCGCCACAGCGGGAGCGCCGCGCGGCGGTCGGGGATGAGCTGCACGCTGTCCATCAGCGCGTCTGCCCGGGGGTTGCAGTAGCCGGCGAAGGTGATGGGGTTGTCGTGCTTGGCGCAGGCGAAGAGGTCGCTGTCGTCCACGCGGAACTCGGGCTTCCACCCCAGCACCAGCGCGTCGAAGTCGCGCGTCCTGGCGCTGGCCTGCTCGATCAGCGTGTTGAACTCCACCTCGCGCACGGCGGCGTCCACCCCCACCTTCTTCAGGTCGGCCTGCACCAGCTCGGCGATGTCGCGCCGCTCCTGGTAGCCGTGCGGCACCTTCAGGGTGAGGCGGAACGGCGTGCCGCCGGGCCCTTCCACCACCCCGTCTCCGTCGCGGTCGTGGAAGCCCGCCTCGGCCAGCAGCCGGCGCGCGGCGTCGGGGTCGTGCCGCAGCCCGGCGCCGGCGGTGCTGTCGTGCGCCCACAGCACCGGCGCCACGGTGGAGTTGGCGACCCGGCCGAACCCGCCGCGCACCACCGCCACGATCCGCTCGCGGTCGATGGCCATCGTGAGCGCCCGCCGCACCCGCGCGTCGCCGAACGGCGTGCGGCGGTGGTTCCAGTAGATCGTCTCGAAGGCCAGGTCGGGGAAGTCGATCAGCCGCGTGCGTGCCGAGGCGCGCACGCGGGGCGCGAACTGCGGCGGCATCCCCGGATACACGTCCACCGCCCCCGTCTCGAGCTCGGTGAGCAGCGTGACCGGCTCGGGCACGGAGCGGTAGACCAGTCGATCGACGTAGGGCCGCCCGCCCAGCTCCTTCGGCCAGCGCGGGTTGGCTTCGAACACCCACGCCTGCCCGGGCTCGCGGCTCACGAAGCGGAAGGGCCCGTTGCCCACCGGCGCGCGCGTGCCGAACGGGTGCGAGGCCAGGCGCTCGCGCGGCACGCCGCGCAGCACGTGCTCGGGCACCGGCGCGAAGGTACGCCACACGTCCAGGAACTCGGCGTGCGGCCGCATGCGGATGCGGAAGGTGAACGAGTCCACGGCCTCGGCCTGCCCGTAGTGCGTCCACTGCCCGGTGTAGATGTAGCCCGAGCGCGGGTCGCGGGCCGCGTCCACGCTGAACTTCACGTCGTAGGCGCTGGTCCTCACCCCGTCCTGCCACCACACGTCGTCGCGCAGGTGGAAGGTGAGCAGCGTGGTGTCGGCGTTCACCTCCCAGCTGCGGGCCAGGCGGGGGATGGGCGTGAGCGCCGAGTCGTAGGCGATCAGCGGGGTGAATAGCACGTATTCCTGTATGTACAGCGCGTTCTGCACGTGCCAGGTGAGGGGGCTGATGTCGCCGATGTCGCTGCTCGCGCCGATCACCAGCGTGCCGCCGTAGCGCGCCGAATCGGGCACCGCGGCGGCGCCGGGCGAGGTTCGCGTGTCGGCCCCGCAGGCGGCGAGGGCGGCGGCGAGCAGGACGGTGGCGACGGAGGGGCGCATGAGGAGGCGTCGAATGGTGCGGCGTGGAGGCTTCGGGCGGGCGCTGGCTGCCGAGGGAGGGGAGCTTCGATCGCTCCACTTTTCCGGCGCATGTGGCCCGCGGCCCGTGTAGCGGCCGTGAGGCGCGTACAGGATAGCGCCCCGCCCGGGGTCGAGACATGCCGCGCGCGCGGCGGCTCGTCCGCCTCTCCTTTCAGCTGGGAAGAACGGCATCGGTGGAAGGGGCTGGTCGGGTCGCGAACCTCCCCATTCGATTACGAGCGGACGGATTGATACCCCGCGTGTTCGCGAAACGCTGCGCCCGCACTCCGTCCCAGCTTCGTTGACCCGCTTCCGCGCGAGGGCTACGTTCGGCGCATCATCCCACACGCCGTCCCCCGACCCCGACCGTCGATGCGCTTCCCGATCCTCGTCTCCCGCCGCGCGCTCGCCCTGGCGCTGCTGGCGGCGTCCGTCTCCGCCGCCGGCGCGGCGCGCGCGCAGTCGTCCACCGTCACGCTGGCGCCGCTCAAGGTGGTGGACGCGGCGATGGTGGACACCACGGTGCGCGCCTGCTCCAACTTCTTCCAGTATGCCACCGGCGCCTGGCTGAAGAACGACAGCATTCCCGCCGCCTACTCGTCCTCCGGCGTGGGCCGTGACATGCAGGACCGCAACGAGCTGGTGGTGCGCGCCGTGCTCGAGGACGCGGCCGCGCGGCGGGCCACGCTCCCCGCCGGCAGCACGCAGCGCAAGCTGGGCACCTACTACGCCAGCTGCATGGATTCAGCCGCGGCCGAGCGGCAGGGGATCGCGCCGGTGCGCCCCGTGCTGGCGCGCATCGCCGCGGTGCAGACGCGCGCGCAGCTGATGGCGCAGGTGGCGGCGCTGCAGAGCGAGGGCTCCAACGTCCTCTTCCACTACCGCCCCGACGTGGCGCCGCACGACGCCGCGCACTACCTGGCGCAGTTCTACGCCGGCGGGCTGGGGCTTCCCGACCGCGACTACTACACCAACCAGGGCGCCTCGGCCGATTCGCTCCGGCGCTTCTACGTGGACCACGTCGCCCGCCTCTTCGTCCTTGGCGGCGCGACCGAGGCCGCCGCGCGCGCCGACGCGCGGCGGGTGCTGGCGCTGGAGACGGAGCTGGCCAAGGCGTCGCTCACCCGCGTGGCCCGCCGCGAGCCCAGCGCCACCGACCACCCCATGTCGCTGGCACAGCTCCGCTCGCTCACCCCCAACGTGGACTGGACGCAGTACTTCCAGGCGATCGGCCTGGCCCGCCCGGGCGCGCAGGTGAACGTGGCCGAGCCGGCGTTCATGCGGCGGACGAGCGAGCTGCTGGGGAGCGTGCCGCTGGCCGACTGGCGCGCCTACCTGCGCTTCCACGCGCTGGCCGACGCATCGCCCTGGCTCAGCTCGCCGTTCGTGCGCGAGAACTTCGCCTTCGGCGCGCGCTTCAGCGGCGCGCGGCAGATGCTGCCGCGCTGGAAGCGCTGCCTGCGCGCCACCGACGCCGACATGGGCGAGGCGCTGGGCGAGGTATACGTGCAGAAGACCTTCCCCCCCGAGGCCCGCGCCCGCGCGAAGCAGGTGATCGACGACATCCGCGCCGCCTTCGCCGTGCGCCTGCGGAACCTGGCGTGGATGTCGGAAGCCACGCGCGCGCAGGCGCTGGCCAAGCTGGGGCAGATGGGCGAGAAGGTGGGCTACCCCGAGCAGTGGCGCGACTACTCGCGGCTGCGGGTGGCCGAGGGGCCGTTCGTGCTCAACTCAATGGCCGCCAACCGCTTCGAGTGGGAGCGCCGCGTCAACCGCCCGGGGATGCCGGTGGACACCACCGAGTGGGACATGACGGTGCCCACGGTGAACGCGTACTACGACCCGACGAAGAACGAGATGGTGTTCCCCGCCGGCGCGCTGGTTCCGCAGACCTTCGACCCCACGGCCGACGACGGCGCCAACTACGGCTCGCTGGGCGCCAGCTGGGCCGGGCACGAGCTGACGCACGGCTTCGACGACGAGGGCCGCCACTTCGACGCGGCCGGCAACCTGCGCGACTGGTGGACCCCGGCCGACAGCGCGACGTTCGCGCAGCAGGCCGAGCGGGTGGTGCAGCAGTACAACGGCTACCTGCAGGTGGACACCTTCCATGTGAACGGCAAGCTCACCCTGGGCGAGAACATCGCCGACTACGGCGGCGCGCTGGTGGGCTACGACGCGCTACAGCGCGCGCTGGAGCGGCGCGGGCGGCCGGGGCTGATCGACGGCTTCACCCCGGAGCAGCGCTTCTTCCTGGCCTACGCGCAGAGCTTCCGGGCGCACAACCGGCCCGAGGGGCTGCGCACCCGCGTGACCACCGACCCGCACTCGCCCGAGGAGTGGCGCGTGAACGGCCCCGTCAGCAACATGCCGCAGTTCGCGCAGGCGTTCGGCTGCAAGCCGGGCGACCCGATGGTGCGCGACCCCGCCGTGGTGCCGCGGATCTGGTAGGGCAGGGGGTCGAGGGATGACGAAACCGCCGCCGGTCGCGCAGACCGGCGGCGGTTTCGTCATTCTGCAAGGAGCACCGTCCATGTGGAGCCGGCGGGGGACGAGGGAAGCCCCGCCGTTTCCAGCTTCCGCGTCGGTCGAAGGAGGAAATCCGGCGCCTGCCGAAGTCGTGCCGCCGCTGCACGGCTCGTCGGCACGGCGGGATCACGCAACCTGTTCGCGCCTCCATTCGGATCCGGTCTGGCACGTCATCCTTGCGCCTGCGAGGAAAACGCGTCTACGTGCCGAGGAGGTCACGTCGGGTCGGTTCATCTTTCTCCATTGATCGGGGGCACCATGGACGAACAAAACGGGTCGGAGGTCGAGGACCTGTTCGGGATGTGGAACGCGGCGCTTGAATCCGGGAGCGCCGGCGCCGTGGTGTCGCTCTATGCCGACGATGCGGTGCTGATCCCCACCACCACGCAGCAGATCCGCGTGGGCCGCACGCGGATCCAGGAATATTTCGCCGACTTCCTCCCCAGATACCGGCCCCGGGCGTGGATCACACAGGAGAATCCCCGCCATCTACAGTCCATCCGCTGGAACTCGGGGCTGTATTCGTTCGAGTTCAGGGCGGGCCCGGGGAGCCCGAGGACGGTCGAGGCGCGCTTCACCTTCGTGTACCAGCTGTTCGGCAACCGGTGGCTGATCACGCAGCACCATTCCTCCGTGATCCCCGCGGCGTTCAAGAAAGACGCGATCCTCGAGGAGATGGAGTTCTGACCGGCTTTGGACGTTGGCGGGGCGACCCGGCGGGCACGCCCCGCCGGGTCCCTCCCCCCTGCCGAACGAGCCGCGACGCGTGCTGGACCTTCGTGAACCAGGAGAATCGATGACCCGTCGTTCGCTCGCGGCCGGTGCCGCGCTCGTCGTGCTCGCGTCCGCCCTGGCCGCGCGCGCGGGGCAGGCGCAGTCGGCCGCGCCGGCCCGGTCGGGCGTGGTGCGCGCCTACATGGACACCACCTGCGCGGCCTGCCGCGACTTCTACCGCCACGCCAACGGGCGGTGGCTCGACAGCGCCGTGATCGGCACCGATCGGACCGCCGTGGGGGCGGGCCAGGAGCTGCGCGACCGCAACCTGGACGTGCTCCACCGGCTGCTCGACCGGGCGGCCGCCGCGCCCCCCGCCGCCGGTGTGGCCGGGCCGGAGGCCAAGGTCGGCGCGTTCTACCGCGCGTGCACCGACTCGGCGGCGGTGGAGGCCGCGGGGCTGCACCCGCTGGACGCCGAGCTGCGCGCGATCGACGCCGTGCGCGCGCCGGCCGACGTGGTGGCGGCGCTCGCGCGGCTGCACGCGCTGGGGCTGGACGCCGGCTTCTCGCTGTCGATCGATTCGGACCTGGACGACAGCGGCCACTACCTGCTGTACCTGTCGCAGGGCGGGCTGGGCCTTCCCGAGCGCGACTACTACACGCGCGCCGACAGCGCGTCGGAGGCGCTGCGGCGCGAGTACCGCACCCATGTGGCCCGCATGCTGGTGCTGGCCGGCACCCCCGCCGCCGCAGCTGAGGGCGCGGCGGGGCGCGTGCTGGCGCTGGAGACCGCGCTGGCCCGCGCCTCGCTCACCAGCACCGAGCTGCGCGACCCGCGCGCGGCCTTCCGCAAGCGCACGGTGGCCGAGCTGGGCGCGCTGATGCCGCACGTGGAGTGGGCGCGCTACTTCCGCGAGGTGGGCGCGCCGCAGGCAGGGCAGGCGGCCGTGACGGTGAGCGCCGCGCCCGAGGCGTTCCTGCGCACCGTGGACAGCACCCTGGCCGCCACCCCCGCCGAAGACTGGCGGGCGTACCTGCGCTGGCGGCTGGTGGGGCAGATGGCCACGGCGCTCCCCGCCGCGTTCGACGCGGAGAGCTTCCGCTGGGCCTCGCGACTGAGCGGGCAGAAGGCGATGCAGCCGCGCTGGCGCCGCTGCGCCACCGCTGCCGACGCGTGGATGGGCGAGGCGCTGGGCCGCGCCTACGTGAGCGAGGCGTTCCCGCCCGAGTCCAAGTCGCGCATGCAGGCCATGGTCGCCAATCTGCGCGGCGTGCTGCGCGAGCGCATCGCCGGGGCGGCGTGGATGAGCGACGGCACGCGCGCCGAGGGGCTGCGCAAGATTGACGGGGTGACGGTGAAGATCGGCTACCCCGAGCAGTGGCGCGACTACGGCGCGCTGGAAATCGGCCCGGGCGCCCCCTTCGCCGAGGACATGCTCGCGGTGCGGCGCTTCGAGGTGCGGCGGCGGCTGTCGCGCGCGGGCGGCCCCGTGGACCGCGCCGAGTGGGGGATGACGCCGCCCACGGTGGATGCCTACAGCAACGCGCTCAACTTCGAGATCGTCTTCCCGGCCGGTATCCTCCAGCCCCCGTTCTTCGACCCGGCACGCGACGAGGCCGCCAACTACGGGGCCATCGGCATGATCATCGGCCATGAGCTGGTACACCTGTTCGACGACCAGGGGCGCCAGTTCGACTCGCGCGGCAACCTGCGCGACTGGTGGACGCCGGAAGACGCCGCGCGCTTCACCCAGCGCGCCGACCGCGTGGCCGAGCAGTTCGACGGCTACGTGGCCATCGACACGCTGCACGTGAACGGGCGCCACACGCTGGGCGAGAACATCGCCGACCTGGGCGGCGTGTCGCTGGCGCTGGAGGCGTACCACCGCTCGCTGAGCGGCCGCCCGGCGCCCGTGCTCGACGGCTTCACCGGCGACCAGCGCTTCTTCCTGGGCACCGCGCAGGCGTGGCGCAGCAAGTGGCGACCCGACCTGCTGCGCAACTTCGTGCTCACCAACGAGCACTCGCCGCCGGTGTTCCGCGTGAACGGTCCGCTCTCCAACCTCCCCGAGTTCGCGGCCGCGTTCGGCTGCGTGGCGGGCGACGCGATGGTGCGGCCGCCCGATGTGCGGGCCTCCATCTGGTGAGCCGGGGGTCGTGCGTGCGACGGAGCGGCGACGTGGCCGCTCCCGGGATCGTTCCGATCTGCCAGAAGAAGGCGCGGGTGTGGTGAATTACTTTCCGCTCACTCGCTGGCTCATCCTGCGCGGATCCGGCTCGTCCTGCGCGGATGGGGACACGCCGTCATCCACTCGTTCCACGAGCACGCGGATGGCACGGCGTTTCGGCGGTGGATGCGCACGGCGCGCATCCGCAGTATCATCGCGATCCCCCACCGGTGGTTCGAGAAGCGACTCGCGACGAAAGGCAGGACGCCGCTGGCGATCACTCCGTGGACTTGCCCCGGCTGCGGGGCGTCGGTGGCCACGCGCTTCTGCGCCGACTGCGGCGAACGGCCGCCCAGCCCGCGCGACCTCACGCTGCGCGGCTTCCTGCGCCAGATCGTGGAGGGCGTCACCAGCATCGACGGGCGGCTGGTACGCAGCCTCCGGTGGCTGCTGCTGCGGCCGGGCGCGCTCACCACCGCCTTCGTGGAGGGCCGCCGGCAGCCGTTCCTGCCGCCGTTCCAGCTCTTCCTGATCGCCAACGTGCTGTTCTTCGCCCTGCAGTCGCTCACCCACGCCAACGTGCTCTCCTCGCCGCTCGCGTCGCATCTCCACCAGCAGGACTGGCAGGTGCTGGCGCGGTCGCTGGTGGCGCACCGCCTGGAGGCGAAGGGGACCACGCTGGCCGCCTACACGCCGGCGTTCGACCGCGCGGTGGTGTTGAACGCCAAGGCGCTGATCGCGCTGATGGTGGTGCCGTTCGCGCTCCTGCTCCCGGCGATGTTCTACGGCACCAGGCGTCCGTTCGTGGCGCACCTGGTGTTCTCGCTCCACTTCTACTCGTTCCTGCTGCTCTTCCTGTGCGCCACGCTGGTCGTGTTGTTCGCCGGCGCCCGGGTGCTGGGAGCGGGGCTGAACCCGCGCGCCGACGCGGTGACCTCCGCGCTGATCCTGGCGTGCTGCGCGGCATACCTGTACCGCGCCACCGGCACGGTCTACGGAGCGCGCGGCGCCACGGGGGTGGGCCGGGTCCTCGTCCTGGCACTGGCGATGGGGCTCATCGTGCTGGGATATCGCTTCGCGATCTTCGTCTTCACCCTGTACACGACCTGATGCGGACGAGGGCAGGCACGCCGGCACTCGTCGGTCTCCCTACGAGATAGCCGCCGCACGCCCATGCTCTTCATGGTGATCGAGACCTTTCGCGATGGCGACGCGCGCCCGGTGTACCGCCGCTTCGCCGAGCAGGGGCGCCTGGCGCCGCCGGGGCTGGCGTACGTGGCGAGCTGGGTGACGGACGACCTGCGCCGGTGCTACCAGGTGATGGAGTGCGGCGACCGCGCGCTGCTGGAGGAGTGGATGGCGCGCTGGCGCGACCTGGTCGACTTCGAGGTGGTGCCCGTGGTGACGTCTGCCGAGGCCGCCCACGCAGTGAACGGCAGGTAGGCCTGGTCTCTGGCGATGGTCTGGCCGTTAAGAAGCCGCCTTCGGCCTTGGGCCGTCGGCGGCTTTCGTGTCACCAAACGCGACCGGGTGCCCGGAACGTCAGATGCTGCAGAGACAGCTTGCGCATGCTCGCCGCGGCGACGGACGCGGAATCCGCCGCGGGATACGTCCGAGATCCAGTATTGCTCAGCAGCTCGAGTACCGGCGCCACGAATGTCCCGAGTGGGGCTGTGTTGTCCCGGGATGTCGTGGGCACAGTATGGATCCACTTCCACAAGTCGTTGGCACCAAACGGCCTGCGCGGAATCTCCGTTACGGTATGGTCGGTGCGAGGGTGGAGCCCGCGTCGACAACGTGTGTGCTCCCCACTTCGAAAGCGCCTGGAAAGCGTTTTCCCTCGCTCCTCCGCAGCTCTCCCGCCTCGCTATTTCGCATCAAATCCTCGAGGTCACCATGCAAGCACATCGAACGCAATCCCGCCGTACCTTCGCGGTCGTCCTCACGGCAGCGCTGCTGTCGGCATGCACCCCACCAGGCCGAGTGGCCCCCGACGGCACCACGACGATCACCGGGCGGGTGGTCGGTCTGGACGGCCGCCCGATCTCCGGGGCGACCGCGCTGGTGGCGGGTGATGTCCGAGCGGTGTCGAACGCACAGGGAACCTTTTCCTTCGAGGTGAGCTCCGGGGCACCGGTGCCGGTCGAAGTCGCGAGCGCCGGCCACGTCACCGGCAACGTGCTCTTCCCGGTGGCGGCAGGGCACGTCTCGCTGCGCACCATCGAGCTGATCGCCCGGGCGCAGGCGCAGCGTCTCGACGCCGCGGCGGGTGGAAGTGTTCCGCTGGCCGGCGGCACCGGTTCGGTCGCGATCGCGCCGGGGTCGCTGGTGGATGCAGCCGGACGCGGGGCCACGGGCGACGTTTTCGTCCGCGCCACGTACATCGACCCGCGCGATCCGCGGCAGGTGCGCGCCGCCCCGGGGAACTACGTCGCCCGCGATTCGCTGGGCGAGCTCACCCAGCTGGCCACCCGCGGCATGGTGGAGGTGGTGGTGGCAGACGCCGGCGGTGCGGCGCTGCGGCTGGCCCCCGGCCGCACGGCGGCGATCGCCTGGCCCCGCACCCGCCCCGTGGATGGCGCCCTCTATGCGATCTCGCCAAACGGATACTGGCAGAGTGTGGCGCCGATGGGAGAGATCACCCCGATACGGCAGCTCGGGACCTTCAATTGGGATGCGACGTTCGAGTTCGTCTGCATCCGGGTGGCGGTGGATCCGCGGATGGAGGGCGTGACCGTGACAGCCACGGGAGTGGCACCCGAGGTCTACGAAAGCGCGGCGAACACCAACGTCAACGGGGTCGCGGTGCTGGGCGTGAAGCCTTCGTCGAGCGTGATGATCTCCATCAGCTCGTCGGGGAATCCGCCGATCCAGGTGCAGACGCCGGCGGGGCCCGTGTTCCCCGTGAACACGGGCAAGGTCTGTCCTCGGTTCACGGTGGTGAACGGAACGCTGGCGATCGCGCCGCAGTTCCGCGACCGGCGCGCGCTCGACGGCCTGTGGCCGCGCGACGGAGCCGCGTCGACCGGTACGGCGGCCCAGTGACTCGCCCGGCGGCGCCGGGCAGCCGAGACGAATGCAAGACGGAGCGGCCAGGTCTGCCGCTCCGTCTTTTGCCTTCATCCTGCGCCAGGGACTACGGCCCAGAGGCAGGGACCGACGCCGGAGCCGGGGCCGGCGCGTCCTTGAAGCGGTCGCCGTACTTGAGCGGCTTCCCCTGCGCCCAGGGCTTGTAGCCGTTGATGAAGTCGATGCGCTCGCCGATCGGCGGGTGGTTGTCGTGCCACAGCTTGTAGAGCGTGCTGTGGTAGGGCACCGCCAGGTTCTCTGTCTGCAGCTTGACGAAGGCGGTGGCGGCGTGGTGGTTGTCGCGCGTGAGCTCCAGGCCGAAGCGGTCGGCCTCGTGCTCGGCATAGCGGCTGTACGCCAGCGGGATCGGCGTGATCAGCAGCGACACCAGGCTGATGATCAGCCCCAGCAGCGGGTAGCTGGCGATGTCGTCCAGCCGGTCGAAGCCGAAGCGGTCCTTCCAGCGCGAGATGAACCAGCCGGCCAGCCGGTGCACCGCGTAGAGCGCCACCAGGATCAGCAGCGTGATCAGGATCAGGTTGTAGAGCACGTGGTGCAGAACGTAGTGCCCCATCTCGTGCCCCATCACGAACAGCAGCTCGCGGTTGTCCAGCTTCTGCAGGATGGTGTCCCACAGCACGATGCGCTTGGAGCCGCCGAAGCCGGTCACGTAGGCGTTCACCGCCTTGGTGTCCACGCTCTTGTCCACCTGGTACACGCGCCCGCCCTCGATCCCGGCGCGCCGCGCGGTGGCCAGGATCTGCGACTCGAGCGCCTTGTCCTGCATCGGCCCGAACTTGTTGAACAGCGGGTCGATCCAGATGGGGGTGATGAAGATGGTGAGCACGATCACCGGCACCATCACCAGCGCCGTCCACAGCCACCACCGCCGCGGGCTCTTGCGCAGCAGCAGGTAGGGGATCCACAGCACCAGCGGCACGGTGAGCAGCCCCACCAGCAGCGCCTTGAGCGAATCGCCGAACCACTTGGCGAACGTCTGGTTCGACAGCCCGTAGGCGTGCTGGCGCACGAACTCGGTGTAGTAGGCCAGCGGCAGCCCCACCACCCACGCCAACAGGCTGATGATGATGCCGTAGACCACCAGCGTGAAGTACCAGTTCCGCCCCACCCGCCGCGCCACGTCGCGGATGCGCGCCGACAGCCCGGTGAACAGCGCCACCACGGGCAGCAGCAGCCCCCACAGGATCCCGAACGCCCACAGCCAGTTGTCGCCGCGCATGTACCGCAGCGCCTTCTCGGTTGCCCGCGGCACCGCCACCGCTCCCGTGTCTGCGGCAGATGCAGCCGCCGGCGCGGCGGTGGAGGGCTGTGCGGCCGCGGCGCTGCCGGCCGGGGCCTGGGCCGGCGTGCCGGTGGCCACGGCGGAGGCCGCGCTGTCCACCGTGGGCGCCGCCTGGGCGAACGAGGCCGCGGGCGCGAGCGAAAGCGCCAGGGCGAGGGTGAGAGTCCGGAGCATGGGGCAGGGAAGCGGTGTGGCGTGGGCGGGGGTGGAGCCTGGAGTGCCTACATGGTCGCGCCCCCCGCCGCCGCCGGCAAGGATCGGGGGATGGATGATGCGCGGCCCGGTGTGGAACGGCCGTGCGCGGGAAACGCCGGGGATCGATCGAATCCGGACGCCGCCGACGACGATGGTGGATCATCGTCGAACGACGGGTCCCGTCGCTGGGGAAGATGCGAGTGAACTCGCGGCTACGACGGCACGCAGTCCGCCTTCGCGGACTTCAACCGCGCATGATCTCGGCGCGGCCGGGCACGCCGCGACGACCGAGCCTCTACCCCCTTAATCAGCCCCGCCCGTCGCCGTCCACCTCGTCCGCGGGGATCCAGAGGGTGAAGGTGGATCCCTGGCCGGCCTCGCTGTCCACGGTGATGCAGCCGCCCAGCGCGGTGGCGATGCGCTGGCTGATGGCCAGCCCCAGCCCGTGGCCGCGCGCCGAGCTGGGCGACAGCCGGCCGAACTCGCGGAACAGCTCGCGGTGCTGCTCGCGGGCGATCCCCGGGCCGGTGTCGGCCACGGCCACCCCCACCCAGCGCCCGCGCCGCGGCGGGCCGGTGCCGTCGCCATTGCCGTCGCCGTCGTGCTGCCGCAGCGCCACGCGCACGGTGACCCGGCCCTCGGGGGTGTACTTCACCGCGTTGGAGATCAGGTTGCCCAGCACCTGCCGCGTGCGCACGGGATCGGTGAGCACCACCGGCAGCTCGGGCGCGAGCTCCACGCCCAGCTCCAGCCCACGCGCCGCGGCCTGCGGCTGGTAGTCGGCCGCCATGTCGCGCGCCACGTCGCGCACGTCCACCGGCGCGCGGTGCACCTCGATCTGCCCGGCCTCGGCGCGCGCCAGCTCCAGCAGGTCGCCGATCAGCCCCAGCGCCGCGCCGATGGAGGCGCGGATGCGGCCCACGCTCTCCAGCTGCCGGGGCTCCAGCTCGCCCAGCACGCCCATCTCCAGCAGCGCCGCGTGCCCGTCCGCCGCGCCCAGCGGGTTCTTCACGTCGTGGCTGAAGCCGCGCAGCAGCCGCACCCGGCTCTCGGTGGCGCGCTCCAGGTCGGCGCGGCGCTGCTGGGCCTCTTCCATCAGGTGCACCCGGCGGAAGGCCACGGTGGCCAGGTCGGCGAAGGCCTGCGCCCGCGCCGCCTCGTCGGCGGTGAAGCCGCGGCCGGGGCCGGCCCGCACCAGCACCAGCGCGCCCACGCTCTCGCCGCCATCGGCCAGCGGCACCACCAGCGCGGGGCAGCCCGCGCACACGCGGGCCAGCTCGCCCGGCACCGGCCGTTCGCTCTGCGACAGGTCGCCGATCGCCTGCGGTCGGCCGCGCTCGATCACCTGCTGTGCCAGCGAGCCCGCGTACGCCGTGCGCAGCCCCACCGGCGGCGTGAACGCGCCCGAGGCCGCCACCACCGCCACCTGCCCCGCGGCCGCGTTGATGCGCTCCACGAAGGCGGCGTCGGCGGCGGTGGCCAGCACCGCGTTCTCGGCTATGGCCAGGATCACCTGCTCGGTGGTGGTGCCGGCGCTCACGGCGCCGGTTGCCCGGCGCAGGGCGGCCTCTTCCTGCGCCAGGCGGCGCGCCTCCACGGCCAGCTCGCGCTGCCGCTGCCCCAGCCGCACCACCGCCACCGCCGACGCCAGCCCCACCACCGCCAGCACCACGCCCAGCGCCTGCGCCACCGCCTCCTCGCGGTCCATGGCCTTCAGGCGCCGCTCCTCCACACGGTCGATCTCGTCTTCCACGGTCTGGCCGGCGGCCAGCACCCGCTCGTACACCGCCTGCTGTTCCAGGAAGGCCCGGCGCCACTGCGGCGACCCCATGGGCCCGGGCAGCGCCTGGTAGCGCGGGCTGCGCCACTCGTCGCGCAGCCGGCGCATCTCGCCCAGCCGCTGGCCGATGGAAGGCGCGAGCGGGGCGGCCATCCGCGCCGCGCTGTCGTACTGCGCCTCCTCCAGCGCCAGCGTGCGCCGCAGGCCGCGCGCGAAGGAGCTGTCGCTCACGATCTGGAACCCTCGGTACGCGCCCACCTGCTGCGACTCGCTCAGGGCGATGCGGCGCACCACGCCCCGCAGCGGCTCGAGCTCGGTCTGTATGCGCTCCTGCTGCCGGCGCGTGCGCCACTCGAACGCGAACGGCGCGAGGGCGAGGGCCAGCAGCGAGAACACGAGCACGGCCCTCCACGCCGGCGCGATGCCCGGGCCGGGAAGGGGGTGATGGTCTCCCGCGCGCGCTTCCGACAGGGCGGGACGGGCCAGGGGATCACCTCCGTGCAGGGGTTCGGGGTCGCGCGGATGAATGCATGCGCCGGGCCGTTCGACCCCCCATGGCGGAGGCAGGTTCCGGATCGGGGGACTCGGCGATGTGGTCCGGGAGGCCGGGCGGGGAAGGCGGATGAATCCGCGGCAACGATGGCCGGAAGTCCCCTGCGCGGGCTCCCGCGTGGACATCGGTCGGGGGAGGATATCCGGGTGCGGGGTGATTCCGAAGCGCACCTTTCTCCCATCGTCCGCCCGTTGAACGACAGGGGTGTGGGAGAGAACCGCGGGCGGTGGGGGATGGCGCGAATGCGTGCACGGCGGCATCGCCGCGGCACAGCTTCGTATCATCCCGAAGCAGCTCGACTGCGCCGCCATCATGCCCGGACGGGTCGGCGCGCGGGGCGAAAAGGCTGGCGCGCGCTGGTGTTTCCTGCCATCTTCCCGTTGCCGCGGCGCCGCCGGGAGCGATGGCGCGCGGAATGCGAAACCCGCGGATGCCGGAACGAGTACAACGACGGGTGTGAATGCGCCCGACTGGATGGTGGCAACGCGCGCGTAGGGAAATCACCCTACAACCCACCGCGCGTTGCCTGATGGAGCCGCACCGCCCCGGGGGCCATCTTCCCCCGCGTGAACCCGATCGCCACGCACCCGACCGTGCAGCGCACCCTCGCGCATCGCCTGACCGCCCTGCTGGCCGTCGTCTTCTTCCTGTTCACGTGGACGGGAGAAGCGCTGGGGGCGCATGGCTGTGCGCACCACGACGCGATCCCCGGCGGCGGGGCCGCGGCGGCACAGCCGGCGTCGCACGGCCACCACGGCGCGGCGCACGAGCAGCACGGGCACGGTGCCCCCGACACGGGCCACGGCGACCACCACGCCTGCACCTGCCAGGGAACCTGCCCGTCCGTCTCGGGCGGCGCGCTGCCCCCCGCGGCCGATGCGGCGCTGCGCGTGGCGCCGCCGTCCGTCGCACGCGCGGCCGCGCCGCGCGTGGAGCGCATCGTCCCCCGTCTGGTTCCGTTCTTCCTCCCGTACGGCCAGGGTCCTCCCCCGCTCGGCTGAACACCCCAAGCACAACGACAGCGCGGTTTCTTTGCGCGGGCGACCCTCGCCCGCCGCGGCCGCATGCCATGCACGCCTGGACCCAGCCGAGGTGAAGTGTGTCCATCCCACGTACGTACAGGTACATCCGCAGCGCGGCGCTGACCGCCGCCGCGTTCGTCTCCGTGCTCGCCGCCGGCCCCGCGTTCGCGCAGGGCACCGGCCAGGTCGAGGGCACCATCACCGCGCGCGGCAGCGGGGCGCCGCTAGCCGGCGTGAGCGTGCGCGTGGACGGCGCCGCGCCCGTGAGCACCGACGCGCAGGGGCGCTTCCGCATCGCCCGCGTGGGCGCCGGCGCGCACACGCTCACGGCCACGCGCCTGGGCCTGGCGCCCGCGTCCACCGCCGTGACGGTGGTCGCCGGCTCCGCGGCGCGCGTCGACCTCGCGGTGGCGGAGGAGAGCACCGTCCTGCCGTCCCTCGTGGTCAGCTCCACGCGCGAGGTGCGGCGCCTGGGAGAGACGCCGGCGTCCGTCGGCGTGGTCTCGGCCGCCGCGCTGCAGGAGGCCAAGCCCACGCACCCCGGCGAGGTGATGAGCCAGGTCCCCGGCGTGTGGGTGAGCGTCACCGGGGGCGAGGGCCACACCACCGCCATCCGCCAGCCGAAGACGACCAACCCCGTCTACCTCTTCCTGGAAGACGGGGTGCCCACCCGGTCCACCGGCTTCTTCAACCACAACGCGCTCTACGAGGTGGACGTTCCCCAGGCCGAGCGCATCGAGGTGCTGAAGGGGCCGGCCAGCGCGCTCTACGGCAGCGACGCCATCGGCGGGGTGATCAACGTGGAGACGCGGGCGCCCACCGCGCACCCCGGCTACGAGGCATACCTGGAGGGCGGCGCCTACGGCTGGGGGCGGGTGCTGCTGGCGGCGTCCACCACGCACGGCGGGAACGGCGTGCGCGCCGACCTCAACCTCACCCGCACCGGCGGTTGGCGGCAGGGGACCGACTACACGCGCCAGAGCGGCAACCTGCGGTGGGACCATCACTTCGGCGGGGGCGCCAGCCTGAAGACGGTGCTGGCGGTGAGCCACATCGACCAGCAGACGGCGGGGGCCAGCACGCTGCTGGCGGCCGACTACCGCGCCCACCCGACGCTCAACTACACCCCCATCTCCTTCCGCCGCGTGGCCGCCCTGCGGCTGTCGACCGACTACGAGAAGGCGGGCGCGGGGACGCTGCTCAGCATCATCCCGTTCGTGCGCTGGAACAGCATGGAGCTGCTTCCCAACTGGTCGCTCACCTACGACCCCACCGTCTACACCACCGGCCACCACTCCTTCGGCATGCTGGCCAAGTACCGGGTGGACGTGGACGCGCTGCGCACGCGGGTGATCGGCGGCGTGGACGTGGACTACAGCCCCGGCTACCGCAACGAGGACCTGATCAAGCCCGTGCGCACGGGCGAGGTCTTCAACAGCTACCAGGCGGTCGACCGCATCTACGACTACGACGTGACCTTCCGCGGCGTGTCGCCCTACCTGCAGGCCGAGCTGGCGCCAGTGGAGCGGCTGCACCTGACCGGCGGCGTGCGCTGGGACAACATCGGCTTCCGCTACGACAACCACCTCTCCGCCCTTGCCACCGGCAAGTACCGGCGGCCCGAGGACGCGTCGGTGGACTACCACCACCTCTCCCCCAAGCTGGGGGTGACGTACGAGGCGGGGCGCGCGCTGGCGGTGTTCGGCAGCTACACCACCGGCTTCCGCTCGCCCAGCGAAGGCCAGCTCTTCCGGCAGGGGCAGGCCGACAACACCGTGGCGCTGAAGCCGGTGGACGCGACCTCGGTGGAAACCGGCGCGCGCGGGCAGGTGGGGCCGCTGGGCTACCAGGCCAGCGTCTACCGGATGCGCATCCGCGACGACGTGCTGACCTACGTGAACCCCGACGGCACGCGCGAGACGGTGAACGCCGGCGGCACGCTGCACCGCGGCGTGGAGGTGGGCGTGGGCGCCCGGCTCCCCGCCGGCTTCCGCGCCGACGTGAGCTACAGCCGCGCGAAGCACAGCTACGTGGAGTGGTCGCCCAAGACCGGCGTCGACTTCGCGGGGAACGAGATGGAGAGCGCCCCGCGCACGCTGCTGAACGCGCGGCTGGGCTGGTCGTTCGCGGGGGATGGACGGCTCTCCGCCGAGTGGCAGCGGGTGGGGAGCTACTGGGAAGATCCCGAGAACACGCACCGCTACGAAGGGCACGCGCTGGTGAACCTGCACGCCACCGTGCCCGTGCGCGGCGGGGTGGAGCTGGTGGGGCGGATGAACAACCTGCTCGACCGGCGCTACGCCGAGGCGGCGCAGTTCACCGTGGCGCGCGGCGAGGAGCTGGCGCCGGGGATGCCGCGCTCGCTGTACCTGGGCGTGCAGTTGCGCGCCGGCCGTTGACCATGGGAGCCGATCGCATGAAGACTCGCCTGATCGTGGGCGGCGTGGCGGTGCTGGCCGCCGCCGGCCTCACCGCCGCCGCCGTGGCCCGCCGCGGCCCCACCCTGGCCGAAGCGTCGGTGCTGGCCGCAGCGGGCGCGTCGAACCCCACCGCCGCGGCCGGCCCGCGCGGCGAGCGCTTCGTCGCCTGGATCGCCACCGAGGGCGGCGCGTCCGACGTCTACCTCGCCCGCGCGGAGGGGGGCGCGTTCGGCCGCGGCGTGCGCGTGAACGACCGGCCGGGCGACGCGGCGCCGCACGAGCAGGCGCCCGCCCAGGTGGCGGTGGGGCCGGAGGGGACCATCTACGTGGTATGGCAGAACAACCGCGAGATCCCGGGGCGCCGCTTTCCCGCGAGCGACCTTCGCCTCGCCCGGTCCACCGACGGCGGGCGGACGTGGTCGCCCGCGGTGACGGTGAACGACGACGCGGGCGGGGCACCGTCGTCGCACACCTTCCACAACCTGCTGGTGGGGAAGGACGGCACCGTGTGGGTGAGCTGGCTCGACTCGCGCGTGCGCGACGCCGAGCGGGCGCGCCGGCATCCGCGCGGCGCGCCGGCGGCGTCACCGGCGCACGACATGAACGATCAGGCGATGCACGCGATGCCGGAAGCGGCGGGCGCAGCGATGCCGGCCATGCCCGCGCCGGCGGCGGGCGACTCGGTGAAGGCGATGCACGGGCACGGCGGGATGGCGGAGGATCCCACGCTCCCCGGCAGCGAGGTGCGGGTGGCGAAGTCGACCGATGGGGGGAAGACGTTCGGGCCGAGCGTGGTGGTGGACGGCGGCGTGTGCCCCTGCTGCCGCACCTCGCTGGCTGCGGGGGCCGACGGCTCCGTCTTCGTCGCCTGGCGCAAGGTGTACCCGGGCGACGTGCGTGACGTGGTCGTCGCGAAGCTGGCGCCGGGCGCGGCGGCGGTCGGCGCGCCGGTGCGCGTGCACGCCGACGGCTGGGTGTTCCCCGGCTGCCCGCACGCCGGGCCGTCGCTGGCGGTGGACGGCCGCGGGCGCCTGCACGTGGCCTGGTACACCGGGAAGGAGGGCCGTCAAGGCCTGTGGCACGCCGTGTCCGCGGACGGCGGGCGGACGTTCGGCGAGGCGGCGGCGCTGCTCACGGGCGGGTGGGTGCCGCCCAGCCAGGTGGCGCTCGCGGCCGACGGCGACCGCGTGTGGGCGAGCTGGGACGACCGCCGCGTCGCGGAAGGCCCCGTCACCTTCGCGCGCATCGATGGTGATCGCGTCGACGTCGTTGCCCGCGAGCGCGCCGGCCGCTCGCCCGCGCTGGCGTCGGGCGCGGACGGGGTGCTGGTGGCGTGGCACCAGGGGCAGACGGTGCGGGTGAGCGCGCTGCGGTGAGATCCTGGCGTCGACGGCTGCAGCGCGAACGAAGATACCCCGGCCGAGCCGGCCGGGGCATTCTCGTGCGAGGCGTCCCCCTGGTCATGTATCGCGCGGGTACCTGTGCCTCGGCTGTTGGCTCCGGAGACAAAGACGCGTATCAGGTTAAGCTGAGCCAGATTCGATAGCGATCGATCAGGGGGAGCGGTCGATGTGGGTGAGACGTGCCCCGGTGCATCCTGCGCCGGGGCACGTCGCGCGTAGTCACCGGACTCCTCTTCGGGTGAGAAAAGACGGAGCTGCGGCCAACAGATCCTGTGAGCCGCGCAACGCAGACTCTCCACCCTTGCCCAGCCCCGTCATGAACACGAGACCCGGTCGATTCCGATGGCTGATCGTTCCCGCCTGCCAAGTGGCGCTGCTCGCCGCGGGGCGGTCCCCCGCGCAGGAGCCGATTCCGCAGCGCATCCGCATCGACTTGGGCAGCGGCGCCGCGCGCTCCTCGCTCCCGTTCGACGAGCCGATCGTGCTGGTGGGGAAGTCACCCGACGAACTGGTGGGGATGCGAGTACGCTATCGCCGCGCAAGCGATCTGCCCCACCAGTTCCGTTCGTCCGCCCCGAGCGACGTGGCCTGTTCCGACACCACGGGTGAATGGAAAGCCACCTCGGTGTGGCGCCGCCAAGCCGGCGTGCCGGGTGATACGTTCGCGATCGTGATGGAGCCCTTGGCGGGCGAGCGGGCTTATGTGTTCTGCATGATCCCGCTGCTGCGCCCCGGTCCAGATTCGGCGGCGGCTCTCCAGGCACGCTTGGCCGCCGCGCTGGACCAGCGCTTTCGCAAGGGCTCACCGGATTCGACTCGCGCGGTGGACTTCGATTCGCTGCGCCAGGACATCGTGGGGCTGTTGAAGCGCCGCCCCGGCGACTCGCTCGACATCGCGCCGGGGTCGCTCTTCTCGACCGACACCAGTGGCCGGGAGAGTATGCTCCAGGTGCTGGCGATCCAGCGCAGCTACGACGCACGGAAGAGTGCGCTCACCAACTTCGATGCAGCGACTCAAGGTGCCACGCCCGCACTTTATACACTTGCAGGGAGCGTGACTGCGTTCCAAGCGCTGACGCCCGCCCTGCGACGCGGGCAGCGCCCCGGGGGCGTGAGCGACGCCGCGGCCGGCTGCGCGCTGGTATCGGCCCGGTTCTTCGCGGTGCCCGTACCGGGCACCATCGAGCGCCTGGCTACGGGCGAGGTGGCACTTCCCGACGCCGACGCGGCACCCCCCCTTCAGCTCAAGCCGCTCCAACTCGTGTGGGATGCGGCCGACGTGACGCCACGCCTCGAGCGCCTGGCACGGACGCAGGAGTGCCTGGGCGGGTTGCGTGCGATGGCCGCTACGTTGGTCACGACCAAGGCCTTGCGCGACTCGGTGGGCATTTCGGGACCCACCGCCAGCGTGCTCGCGGCCCGGCTCGACGCGGCGCGGGGAGAGCTGGCCGCCGTGCAGGGAGCGCTGGTCAACCTCAGGGACGCGCTGGAGCAGCGCCGGGAGCGACTCCGCGACGCGGCGGCCACCGTCACGCGGCTCTCTGAGGTGCAGGCGCCGGTGGTGGGGAGCACGCTCGCGGTGTCGTTCGACGCGCGCGCGCGACGGTATATCTCGATGGACCTTGGGGTGCTGCACGCGCCCGATGCCGACGTCACCACCCCCTACTACGGTGCAAGTCTCACGCTGTGTCCTGTTAACAAGCGTGTCCGCCTGCCGTCGCCCCTGCGCAACCCCGGCTCGCTGTGCAAGTCGCTGTCGGTGGTGGCGGGCCTCACGCTCAAGTCGGTTGCGAAGACCGACGAGCGCGATGATCTCTTCGGCCAGAGCGCGGGCGTGCTCGGCCTTGGGTTGCGCGTGCTGGACGTCTTCCGCGTGACCGGCGGTGGGATGCTGCTGCGCGACGTGGGCGGAACCTCGGCCGCGCCTACCCGGCGGCTCGCGGTGACTCCGTTCACGTCGCTCTCGTTCGACCTCGACCTTCAGTCGCTGTTCACCAACCTGACCACCCTCATCACCCGGTGAATCCCATGCCCATCATTCAGGACGCGCCGCCCGAGAGCTTGCCCCGGAACACGGTTCCGCTCGGCTCGCCGTTCAAGGTGCAGTCGCAGGTACACACCACGGGAGCGGCGGAAGACGTGCTCGTGAGGTACTCGCTCCGGTCCGGCTCACTCGATTTCGTGGGGCCGGCGGAATTTCCCGCCCGCATCAAGCCCACGGCGACGCTGGTGGAGCACACCCTGACGCTTCGTGTAAACGGCGGTGGGGCGCCCGCCGAAGCGGTGATCACCATTGACTTCCTCCTCTTGGCGGCCCGGGCTGTGCTCTCCACATCCGTGCTGCGAGTGCTCGTATGAGCTCCACGCGCCTGATCCGCACCCCCCTGGCGTTCGCGCCGGCGCTCCTCGCTCTGTCAGGGGCGTGCAAGGAGTTCGATCCTACGCCGCTAGAGCCCGGCGTAGATGCTCTGGTCGTGGCGGTGGCACCCGCCACCGTGCCGGCTGACGGGCGCAGCGTGGCGGGGGTGGCGGCCGTGCTCCCCGACAACACCAAGCCCGCCGATGCCATGGTCACCTTCCAAACCACGCTGGGTTCCTTTGGGCCCGGGGGCGAGGCGCAGGTTGCGATACCAGCAGTGGCGAGCCGGGCCGCGGCCCAGCTTCGGGCGCCTACGTCGCCAGGAACCGCGTATGTACGGGTGACGCACGGGACCACGGTGAGGCTCGATTCGGTCACGTTCGTGCGGGCTCCCGCTGACGAACTCCTGGTCGAGCCCCAGCGGTTCGCCATCCAGGCCACGCTCGCGTCGGAAATGGTGGTGAACGTGCAGCTGCGCCGGACCCCAGGCGTACCTTCGCTGGGAACGGAGGTCGAGTTCGCTGCTCACGACTCGACCGGCGCCCGGATCGGGCGGTTCGGGGTGGCTTCGCTCAGCGACGCCGAGGGGCGTGTGCAGGTGCGGTTCACCCCCGGCGCAACCAACTACCGCGGCCCGATCCGCATCGTTGCCGCGACCCCGGGGCGAACCAGCTTCGTCACCGGGTCTGCAGTCGTGGAGGTGATCTCGTAGCCACGCCACAGGCGGACCGGCGGCCTCGCAGACGGCGGGTCGCACGGCCACGCCGGCGGTGCACCGGCTAATGCCGTTACCCACCGCCGTCACGTGGGGCCATTTCGATGCGGGGGCGGCGTGGTGCTCACGTGGCACGAGGGCCGGCCGGCTGATCAGCCGCCAATCGTGCCAACGGTGAATCCGACGTGCCTCTGCGCTCTGACAGGCGCAGGGGCACGGCCGCTTCCGGCCGCGCTTGAACGGTGCGATCCGCCGTGGACGCGCCGCCGAGGGATTCCGGCGTCAGGGATCGAGTGTACACGACGCCGACTCGCCAGCCGGACACGTACTGGCGTTCCGTGGGGTCAGACGGGCACCGACCGGCGCGTTACACTGGCGAATGGACGATCCGCGGTGCACCGGCTGGCCACCGGTGGCCCAGGCCGTCGCCCTTCCACGCCGGTCCGGTCCGGACCGCGTGGGGCACACGAACGCCAAATCCCATGAGATCCGTTCGACTGATCGCCGCCGCGGCCCTGAGCTGCGCGATTTCCACGCTGGCCGCCGGGTGCGCGTCGGGCGGCCCCACGGTGCAGCGCCCGCCCACGCTGCAGCCATTCCGCGACGACGCCGAGTACGTGCGCTTCGTGCGCCAGCTGGCCCGGTCGGCGCGCGCCGCGGAGCCCGAGGCGTCGACCACGTTCGACATGGCAGCCGTGGGCAAGGCCGGCGGAACGTCGGTCGCGCTGGAGCGGGGGGAAGAGTCGATCACCAACGTGCAGCACGCCGGGGTGGACGAGGGCGGCATCGTGAAGGTGCACGGCGACTACCTGGTGATCCTGCGCCGCGGGCGGCTGTTCACAGTACGCATCGGCGGCAGCGAGCTGGCGCCGGTGAGCGCGACGGATGCGTTCGGCCCCGGCATCGACCCCAGCGGCACCTGGATCGACGAGATGCTGGTGTCGGGGGGCGACGTGGTGGTGATCGGCTACAGCTATCAACGGGGTGGGACGGAGGTGGGGCTGTTCCGCATCGACGGGGGCGGGCGGCTGACGCATCGCGCCACCTACCAGCTCCGCTCGTTCGACTACTACTCGTCGCGCAACTATGCGAGCCGGCTGGTGGGCGGAAAGCTGGTGTTCTACGCCCCGATCCCCGTCTCGACCGGGGCCGGCGACCCGTTCGCCAGCTTCCCGGCCGTACGCCGCTGGGGCGCGGGCGACACCACCTTCCACCGCACCGCGCCCGCCACGCGCGTCTACCGTCCCGCGGGCGAGCTGTCGCCCGGGGACGGGATGGTGCTGCACACGGTGACGGTGTGCGACCTGGGCGGCAGCGAGATGGACTGCCGCGCCACGGCGCTGTTCGGCCCCGAGGGGCGCGTCTTCTACGTGTCGCCCCAGTCGGTGTACGTGTGGGCCGCGAGCGAGCGGTGGGACGACGACAGTCACCCGACGACCCGCTCGGTGCTCTACCGGATGCCGCTGGACGGCTCGGCGCCCACGGGGCTGCGGGTGACCGGCAGCCCGGTGGACCAGCTCTCGTTCCTGGAGAGCGGCGACGGGTTCCTGAACGTGCTGGTGCAGGGTGACGGCCGCGGCGAGGGGATGTGGCGCGCCGAGCGTTCCGGCGGCGCCCTGGCGCTGCTGCGCGCGCCGCTGGCCAGCTTCGGCGACGGCAGCGGCGCGGCGCCGCCGGCCAGCTACCGCCCGCTGCCCGCGCCGGCCGGCGGGCCGCTGCAGAACCGCTTCGTGGGCGACTGGCTGCTGTACGGCGCGGGTGCGGGATGGGGGGCGCCGCAGGCGGAGGGGAAGACGGTGTACGGCGTGCGCTGGGCAGGCGGGGGAGAGGTGGCCGCGCTGCCGCTGCCGCACGCGGTGGACCGCATCGAGGCGATGGGCTCGGGCGCGGTGGTGGTGGGCAGCGACGGGCGCGACCTGTACTTCAGCGGCGTGCGCCTGGGCCGCACCGCCACGCTGGCCGACCGCTACACCCGGCCGGACGCGTCGCAGGGCGAAACGCGCACCCACGGCTTCTTCTACCGCCCCGACGGCGGCGACGCGGGCGTGCTGGGGCTGCCGGTGAGCGGCGGCGGGCGGGCCGGCTACGAGCAGCTGGACCACGGGAGCGCGTCGGTGCTGTTCCTGCGCAACCAGGGGTTCCGGCTGCGCGAGCTGGGCGAGCTGGCCGCCGGCGACCCCTCCGCGGGCGACGACGCCTGCCGGGTGAGCTGCGTGGACTGGTACGGCAACGCGCGCCCCATCTTCCTGCGCGGCCGCATCTTCGCGCTGCTGGGCTACGAGCTGGTGGAGGGCAGGGAGGACGACGGCCGCATCCGCGAGCTGCGCCGCGCGAGCTTCGCGCCGACGCCGGCGCAGGCGGGTCGGTAGGACGGCTGGATGTTGGAGTTTTTCGGTAGCGGGATGCGGATGGAACAGCGTGCCCCGGCGTCTCTCACCGCCGGGGCACGGATGCGTCTACCGGGGCCGCGGCGCATTCATGCGCTTCGGCAGGTTCGCGAACAGCGCCACGATCCCGGGGTCGGCGATCCCCACGGGCTGCACCAGATCGAACGAGATCGGGCCCATCGTGGCCAGCTCGGCGAGACTTTCGATCACGTCGGTGCGGTACTCGGGCCGCATGCGCGCGAGCAGCGCCTCGACCGCGTCCGCATCGAGCGCCTCCGGCAGGCGCGCACGGTCGCGTTCCGACAGGTGGTAGCCGGGGTCCGACACGGCGAGGAACACCGCTTCGGGCGATGGATGACTGACGGCTGCGGGTGCGGTGGAGGTTGTCTCGCACGCCGCGAGCATCGCGATCACCGCCGTCATCACGGTTCTGCGCAGCATCGGCCCCTCCGTCGTCGCATTCCTGGCGGACGCACACGGCTCTGCATGTTCAGCGTTGCGGACGCGCGGTGCAAGATTCGTGGTTGGCCGCGGTTCCCAGTCGAGATCGTGCTCGGCGACCTGGCGAGTAGGCTCCAGCACGGCGAATGCCCCGGCCGGGTGGCCGGGGCATTCCCAATTCAGGCGGCGCAGGACCGGATCGTCACGCGCTTACTTCTTCGAGTCGCCGATGCAGTGGGCGCAGTCCTCATAGCCGGCGTCGTTCGCCGCCTTCTTCGTGGTGTACGGCTTGTCGTTCTTCGCCTTGATGATCTCGTCGATCTGGCACTCGTTCTCGTCCGTCTTCTCGTTGTCGAGATCGTGCACCTGCATCTTGTCCGTGTTGGCGAGGAACTGCTCGCCGTTCATGTTGCCCGTCTTCCGTCTGGCCATCGTCGTCTCTCCCTCCACAGGTTCCGCGTCACCAACGATCAGTGGTGTGACGGACCTGGATTTGGGATTTCTCGGATTCGTCCGATTCGGAGCGCATCTCGGTCCAGGTGTGGTGGAGCGCTAGTGCTGCCAGAACGGGTCGGCGGCGGCGTAGCGCCAGTGCGCCACGCCGTCGTGGCGGGCGCAGGTGCCGCTCCGGCTGCGGCTGGGCGAGAACGAGCCGTCGTTGCAGAGCGCCGTCTTTCCCAGCGGCCAGGCGCTGGGCGGGTCCACGGACGACCGGGGGTGGTTGATGCTGATCAACGTGGTGGTCATGATGGTCACCAGCACTCCCGCGGCCCACGTTCCCAGCCGCCAGTTCATCGCGCGGCTTCCTGTCCTTCCTTTCGCGCCTCCGATCACGTCTCGCCCGGCGACGTTGATGACGATCCCATCTCCAACCGCGTGCACGTGCTGATGGACGATTCCGCTGCGATGATCGGTGGCGAACATGGTACGTTCGGTCGTGGGGGACGTGTGTCGCAGCGCAGGATCGGTTTCGACCCCTTCGCGCCAGCGGAGGTACGGCAGCAGGCTGCCGTTCGTTTCAGCTCCCCAACGCCGCACCCCGGCTCGCCGCGGACTAGTCACAAACCCCTGCGTTCGTCTCCCGCGCTGACGTCTGCCGAAGGACTTCCTGCATCACGCCCGCGACGCATCCAGCGCACGCAGCGCGAAGCCTGCGTGCAGCGCGGCGCCGATCGGGAGCGCGGCCTCGTCGGCGATGAACTGCGGGTGGTGGAGGCTCTTGTCGGCGCCGATGGCTTCGTTCCGCACGCCCAGGAGAACGAAGCACCCGGGCACGCGCTCGAGGATGAAGGAAAAATCCTCGCCGCCCATGATGGGCGGGCTCTCGAGCACCGCGCCGGCGCCCAGCAGCTCGCCGCCCACCTCGCGCGCCAGCGCCCACGCGGCCGCGTCGTTCACCGTGGCCGGGTACTCGACGGCCTCGAACGACACGGCCGCCGCGCAGCGGTGTGCAGCGGCGATCCCTTCGGCGATCGCGCGCACACGCGCCTGGATGAACTTCAGCCCCGGCGTGGTCAGCGAGCGGATGGTGCCCTGCATCCGCACCTCGGCGGGGATCACGTTGAACGCGTCGCCGCCATGGATGGTGGTGATGCTCACCACGCCGGAGTTGAGCGGATCGAGCTCGCGCGACACGATCGTCTGCAGCTCGCACACGATCTGCGCGGCGGTGGCGACGGGGTCCGCGGCCAGGTGCGGCATCGCCGCGTGCCCGCCCGTGCCGGTGACCGTGATGTCCACGCTCCCGGCCGCGGCCAGCAGCGTGCCCGCGCGCGAGCCGATCTGGCCGGTGGGCAGCGACGGCCACACGTGCAGCCCGAACGCGCGCTCCACCGCCGGGCTCTCCAGCGCGCCTTCCTCGCACATGCGCAACCCGCCGGCGCCGCCTTCTTCGGCGGGCTGGAAGAGGAGCTTCACCGTACCGCGGATCTGCGCCTCGCGCGCCTTGAGCAGCTGCGCTGCACCCAGCAGCATGGCCGTGTGGCAGTCGTGCCCGCAGGCGTGCATGCGCCCCGGCTCCTCGCTGCTGAAGTCCACCCCCGACTCCTCCTCGATCGGCAGCGCGTCCATGTCGGCGCGCAACGCGACGCACGGCCCGCTGCCGTCGCCGATGGTCGCCACGATGCCGGTCTGCGCCACCGGATAGCGGTAGGCGATGCCGAGTGCGTCGAGCTCGCGGCGCACGGCCTCGCTGGTCCGCTCCAGGTCGTACATCACCTCCGGGTGGCGGTGCAGCTCCCGCCGGATGGTCACCATCCAGTCTTGCAGCGCCCGCGCGTCATCCAGCAGCGTTGTTTCCACTCGCGTTCTCCATCCTGTGCGTGAAGCGGGGCGAATCTCCCCCGGGGGTAGACCGTGGCCCGGACCGGAGCCCATGCTCCATGCGCCGCGGCCCGCCGTGCCGAGCGCGGCGACAGCCCTTTCCGGCGATCAGATGGCCTCCAGACCTGGATTTCTCTTGAGACGTGGCTGCGAAGTGGACGTGCCGTGACCAGGAGAGGCGGCGCGCAGACGCTGCGGGGACGAATTACCGATCCGGGAAGAAGCTAAGGAGGGGGCGCCAGTGATCGGCACCCCCTCCTTGCGTTACGCGGTCCCCGATGCCCTCAGCACACGGGGGTGTCGTGGCGTGTGCCGCACACGTCGTACGAGGTGTTCGGGCAGCCCCCCACCGTGCGCGGGCAGTCGGCCGTGAGCTCGCACGCCTCGTCGGCCGTGTAGTCGCACGAGTAGATGGTCTCGGGGCCGGTGCCGCACACCGCGTACGCCGTCTCGCAGAAGCAGCTGTCGACCCAGGTGCAGTCGCCGTGGGCGCGCACGGTGCCCTTGCGTGCGTCGATGCCCGCCGTGGGGAACGAGTCCACGCGCAGGTCGTCGGCGTGCAGCCGCAGCTTGTTCATCGGTCACCTCGGGTGGGGGTGGAGACTTCGGATCGCGAGAGGCGCGATCAGCAGGCCGGCGTGTACTGCGGCGGCGTTCCCGTTCCGCACACCTCCCACTCGGTGCCGGTGCACGCGTCTGCCTCCGTCTCGGTGGGGCAGCGCTCGTCGAAGGTGTAGGTGCAGGAGTGGATGGTGGCCGGGCCGGTGCCGCAGACCGCGTAGGCCGTTTCGCAGAAGCAGCTGTCGCCCCACGTGCAGTCGCCGCCGCGGCCGCGCACCGTCCCGGTCTTCCGCAGCGCCCGCGCCGTGGCGAACGACTCCACAGCGAGGCGATCCAGCTCCAGCTTCAGCTTCAGCTTCTTCATCGGTGTGCCTCCGCGTGCGAGGGGGGCAAATCACGCCGGTGCCGCGGTCATGCAGTGTAATGCGGAAGACCTTGGACATCCAGCAAATCGTGTCGGATCGGGGAGAGCGGCGGGGAGAGGATAATGCCGTGTGCGAGCGCGCATCCTCTCGTTTCATGCAGCCATGTGCCGCCTGACCCCCGGAGCAGCGCGCCACGAAGCGCCGTGACGAGCCGCCTTGGGGCTCCGGCGCGGCGGTTATCCGTGCTTCAGCAGGGATACACGCCGCCGTAGGTGCAGCGCGGGTCCACGCTGTCGCACCCGTAGTTGTTGCCGCAGCTGTAGTCGCAGGTTTCGGCGGCGCGCGACTCGGTGCCGCACAGGCGGACGTCGCAGGTGCCGTACTGGCAACTAGGCCCTTCGCACGTGTCGAGCGTGTTGCACCCGCAGTCCGAGCAGTACACGAAGGTGGTGTTGTGCCCGCGCACGGTTCCGGGGCGCTCCGTCTCCACCTTCGTGGTGGCGAACGACTCCACGTGGATCTCTTCGAGGATGAGCTTCTTCATGGCTGGCTCCTGGGTGAGAAGGAAGTACCAATGCGCCCCGAATGCGTCGCTTAAAGAGTAGTGAGACAATGTTGTTCATGCCACAGAGTTGGACATTCTGGTGCCCATCGTGGCGCGGAAGACAGGCGGCCCCGGCTTCCCGCTCATCGATCCCACGATCGAGAATGCCCCGGCGTCTGCGCTGCCGGGGCATTCTCATGTGTCCAATCACGCAGAGTCAGCAGAGTGAGCAGTCGAAAAACTGCTTACTCTGCTGGCTCTGCGTGAGCTTAGTTCTTTGTTGTTCCTCGACGAGGCGCCCCCATCGCCGCGTGGGTGCTCACGGTGGATTACCGACGCTCGCCATGGGGCCTGCCGCGCCGCTCGCCGCCTCGTCGATCAGCTGCGAACGAACGCCGGGCGGGGCGTTCTCGGCCCAGATCAGCAGCGCATCGAGCGCCGGGCACAGGCGCTGCCCCCATTCGGTCAGGTGATACTCCACCTTCGGCGGAACCTGGTGGTGGACGATGCGGGCGACCACCCCGTCGGTCTCGAGCTGGCGCAGCTGCTGGATCAGCATCTTCTGCGAAACGCCGGGGATCGCCCGCTCCAGGTCGGAGAAGCGCCGCACCTGCCCGCCGAAGAGCTGGAAGAGGATCACCAGCTTCCACCGGCCTTCCACCACCCGGAGCACGTTCTCCACGCTCTGTGCGGCCGTGTGCGCGGTGTACGGCTCGCGCTCACCTTCGGGTAAGTACCTTACTTTTTCGTCAGTTCTTGTCATTCCTTCAGGTTACTTCGAGCTTTTCTCCCACGCAACCGACTTCAACGGAGAAGAGCATCATGGAAACGAACCTGCCATCGCCCGTCGCCGCCTACCTGGAGGCGAACGCCCGCCTCGACGCCGACGGCATGCTGGCCACCTTCGCGCCCGGCGCCGTGGTGCGCGACGAGGGCGCGCGCCGCGTGGGACACGACGCACTCAGGGCCTGGATCCTGTCGGCCACCATCGGCAACAGGGCGATCTTCACGCCCGATGGCTGGCGGCAGGAGGATGGCAACACCGTGGTGGAAGGCCCGGTCGCGGGCGACTTCCCCGGCAGCCCGATCCGCTTCGCCTTCCGTTTCGAAGTGCAGGACGGCGCAATCTCTGCCCTGGAGATCCATGACATCCCCGCGTAACGGCCACGCCGACTTCGAAGGCCGCCGGGTAGTGGTGACCGGCGGCACCCGCGGCGCCGGCCGCGCCACGGTCGAGCGGTTCATCGCGGGCGGCGCCCGGGTGGTGACCGCCGCGCGGAGCGCCGCCAACGTCCCGGCCGGCGCGCACGGGGTAGAGGCCGATCTGACCACGCCCGAGGGCGTGCGCCTGCTCGCCGCGGCGGCGCTGGACCGGCTGGAGGAGGTGGACGTGCTGGTCCACGTCCTGGGCGGGTCCACGGCGCCCGCCGGGGGCTTCGCGGCGCTGACCGACGATCACTGGCGCGACGAGCTGGACCGCAACCTGATGGCGGCGGTCCGTCTCGACCGTGCGCTGCTGCCACGAATGGTCGCGCGCGGTGCCGGTGCCGTGATCCACGTGGCGTCCATCCAGCGCCGGCTGCCGCTGCACGACTCCACCACCGCGTACGCGGCGGCGAAGGCCGCGCTGGCCACCTACAGCAAGGCACTCTCGAAGGAGGTGGGCCCCAGGGGCGTGCGCGTCAACGTGGTGTCGCCCGGCTGGATCCACACCGAAGCCGCCGATGCCCTGCTTCAGCGCATCGCCGCCAGCACCGGCGGCACCACCGACGACGCGCGCCAGAGCGTTCTCGACGCGCTGGGCGGGATCCCGCTGGGGCGCCCCGCCCGGCCCGACGAGGTGGCGGAGCTCATCGCCTTCCTGGCGTCGGACCGCGCGTCCGCCATCCACGGCGCCGAGTACGTCATCGACGGCGGCACGATCCCGACGGTCTAGCGATCCGGCCGGCGCTTCGATCGGACGACAGGTTCCAGCTCACCTCGGCGAACGGGTCCGGGCTGGCGGCCCGGCGGCGCGATACGGAGCGGTGCACGCGGCCGGCGTTTCTTCCGCGGTCAGGTGGCTTGCCGTCCGCCGGGCGCCGAGGCGACGTCGGCCAGCTGCCCGATCGCGGCGCGCAGGTGCTCGCCGGTGCCCAAGCGCGACAGCTGCAGCACCACGTTCAGCCCGCTGTCGCTGTACAGCTGGATCTCGTCGTAGAGCGCGACGGGGATCTGGCGGTTGTCCCGGAACCGCCGGTCGGGCCCGCCGCTTCGGTTCACGTAGGCCCAGGTATGGTCCACGACCGTCGCGTCGCGCGGTACGATCCCCGACTCGATGAACCGGGTCGGCACGAACCGTATCCACAGCCGGCCGTAGGGCACCGCCCCCACGCCATCGCGCCCGTACACCAGCACGCGGTCGGGGAAGAAGTACAGCGTGTGGGCGCCGGCTGGGATCATCGGCACCGCCACGTTCGTCCTCACGTTCCCGGGCGGCGCGGTGGAGAGGAGAACCGGCGTTCGAGCGACGATCGTGCTCGCGCCGGCATTCCGCTTCCAGTCGCGGGTGGATCCCTGTGCGCTCACCACCCACCTCCCCTGCGCAGCCGCCATCGCGGCGAATGCCCGGTGCAACCCGTCGTACGCAGCCTCGGCGGCGGGATCGAGGTCGTACATCAGGACCACGGTCCGCGCCGCCGCGTCGCGCTGCCACGCCACCGCCCACGCGGCCGCCGCCAGCAGCGAAACGACCAGTGCCGCCGCGTATCCGGCGGTCGCGAGCGCGAACAGGGCCGCCGCCGTGCCCGCGCCCGCGACCCACCGCGCGATCGGGATCGTCCGCTGGCGCCGGTTGATCTCGTCCAGCAGCGCCGCCGACGACGTGTCGACCATCCGCAGCACGTTTCCGGTGGGCAGTGGCGTCAGCACGGCGGCCGCCTGCGGCGCGGGGGCGGGCGGTCGCGCCGCGCTCGCCGGCCGGGAGGCGCGTGCGGGGAGCGACATGCGGTAGCTGAGCCCGCCCGAGCCCACGCGCACGTACCCGCCGCGCGGGCCGGTGCCCACCCGCAGCCCGCGCACCCCCGCCGACATGCCGATCCCCGCGCGAGAGAACGTGAACCGGAACGGTCCCGAGGTCACGGTGGAGCGAAGGTAGAATCCCATCGGAGCCACACCACGAGAAGGTTCGAGCCGCACGCACCCCATGCGCGTGCCGTTGATCCGTGGGACGGACGCAGGATCGAACCTTCCCGTTACGGGCCCGGATCGATGAGGAGTGGTGGGCGCGGTTGTTCCAAAGACCGCGATCTCTCGGTGACGCAAAACGAAAAGGTATCGGCCGGTTTCGCCTATGCCGTTGTCGATTCGCTGGATGCGTGGCTTCCACACAAACATGGACGTTTGCCCGCTTTACGGAGATGGCAGCAACCTCTGGAATCGTAACGCGCCATAAGAACTTTTCGGATTAACGGGTCTTGACACCGGGGTGGATTCTTTCCAAAGTCCATACGTATACAGACGCAATTAGATGGAGTGTTCGGGGCGGCTGCCTGGCCGTGCCCACCCGGTCCGTGCGCGCTTCGGAACGGGCCGGGGAATGACCGTCACCCGGAGCAAGGAGGAGGCTGGACCTATGCTGATGCGAGGCCGGGTATTTCTTGCGTCCTTCGTGGCAGCCGCCGGCTTGGCGGCGTGTTCCGACGTTCCCAGCGCGCCCCTGCGGACGCCGGCGGGGGTGCCTGCCGCCGCGGCGTCGCGCCCGGCCGGCGCCGGGCAGACGATCCCGGACCGGTACATCGTGGTGTTCAGGAACGACGTGCGCGACGTGCCCGCGGTGGCGCGCCAGCTCGCGGGCGCCGGCAAGCTGCACTACACCTACCAGCACGCCATCAAGGGCTTCGCGGCCACGCTCCCCGCGGCGGCGGCCAACGCCCTGCGCAACAACCCGAACGTGGCCTACGTGGAGCCCGACCGCGTGGTGTCGGTGGCGCAGGTGGGGAGCTGGGGGCTGGACCGCGTGGACCAGCGCGACCGCCCGCTGAACGGGAGCTACACCTGGGCCGCCACGGGCTCGGGCGTGCGCGTGTACGTGCTCGACACCGGCCTGCAGACGGCGCATGCCGACTTCGGCGGGCGGGCGTCGGTGGCCTACGACGCGCTGGGCGGCAGCGGTCAGGATTGCCACGGGCACGGCACGCACGTGGCCGGCACCGTGGGCTCCACCACCTACGGCGTGGCCAAGGCGGCCACCCTGCTGGGCGTGCGGGTGCTCGACTGCTACGGCAACGGCACCTGGAGCAGCGTGATCGCCGGCATCGACTGGGTGCGGCTGAACCACGTGAAGCCGGCCGTGGCCAACCTGTCGCTGGGCGGCTGGGCCACGCAGGCGGTGGACGACGCCGTGGCCAACCTGGTGGCCGCGGGCGTGACCGTGGTGGTGTCGGCGGGGAACGACAACTACGACGCCTGCCAGTACTCGCCGGCCCGCACCGCGTCGGCGCTCACGGTGGGCGCCAGCAGCTCGCTCGACCACCAGGCATGGTTCAGCAACTGGGGGAGCTGCGTGGACCTGTTCGCCCCGGGCCAGGACGTCGTCTCCACCTGGCTTGCGGGCGGCACCAACACCCTCAGCGGCACGTCGATGGCGGCGCCGCACGTGGCGGGGGCGGCCGCGCTGTACCTGGAGGGCAGCCCGCTGGCCACGCCGGCCACGGTGGCGAGCGCGCTGCTGGCCAAGGCCACCTCGGGCCGTCTTTCGGGGCTGGACGCCGGCACGCCCAACCTGCTGCTGTACACGCGCCTCGACGACAACTCCACGCCCCCGGCCGCGCCGCCTCCCTCGCCGCCCGTGGCCGAGGTGAGCGGGCCCAGCTACCTGGCGTCGAGCACCACGCAGTCGGTCACGTGGTACGCCCAGGCCAGCGGCGGCACCAAGCCGTACTCGTACCAGTGGCAGTACCGCCCGGAGTCTTCGGGCACGTGGACCAACGTGGGCACCAACAGCAGCGCCTACACGCGCAGCGTGGCGCCGCGCGCCTCGTCCTTCTACCTGCGCGTGATCGTCACCGGCGGCGGCACCGCCACCAGCAGCGAGTTCTACGTGTACGTGGAGGCCATGTGCGGCGGGCAGATCTGCTAGCCGTACGCCGCGCCACGACGACCGCGCCCGCGTCTGCCGCCGGGGCAGGGGAGCGACAGGGGCGCGCCACGCCCATCTGAACGTACCGCGGCCCCGGCGTTTCCGTCGCCGGGGCCGCGCTGGCATCTCCGTGTCATCGGTGCGCCGCAGCTCGCCGCCGATGTTCGAAAATGACGTCTGTGAATATCTTGACAGTAAAGGGTAGGAAACATATGCTGGAGATGCAGTACGATTCACGCCGTAACGTTCCCAATCCACACCCCGGAGGACCCTCATGCTCGTCTCGCAGCGCTTCGTCTCCCTCGTTGCCCTCGCCGCCGCGGTCGCAGCGGCGGCCTGCGACCGTTCGCCCACCACCTCGGAGCGCCGGCCGGTGGAGCCGGCGATGGCGACCAACGTGTCGACCGTGTGCACGGGTTCGTCGGTTCCGTCGGGCTACGTGATCCTCAGCTTTGGTACCTACTACACCTGCCCGTACGGGTACGGATATCCCAACTCGATGACGATCGGGCTTCCCGCTTCTTCCGAAACGGTGTGTGGGAGCTCACCGATCCCGAGCGGCTACGTGATCACCTCGATGTCGCACGTCTACAGCTGCGACCAGTACAGCCCCACCAGCTCGAGTTACAAGAACACGTACAGCATCAAGATCCCCACTGCTTCGTACGAGTACGTGTGCAACGCCTCGCCGATCCCCTCCAACTACACCACCACTTCGTACACGTACTACACCTCGTCGTGCGACCAGTACGGAAATGGAAGCCCGAGCTGGCCCAACGCCCAGCAGATCCGGCATCTCTGAACGTTTCCGCGGGTTCGGCTGCCTTCGGGTAGCCGGTTCTGCCCACGATCCGGCGGAATGAGGAACGGGGCGCCAGCGATGGCGCCCCGTTCTGCGTGGGTTCAGCTCCGCTCGGGGTGTGGCGCCCGAACACGTTCTGATCCGGGGCCCCGCCGTCAGCCGCCCCGCCGGTCGTAGCGCACCACGTGGATGGCCCCGTCCTGGGCGTACGTCTCCGCGTAGAACACCCCCGGCGGGCCGAAGGCGCGCGGGAATGCGGGCACGGTGTCGCGCACGCTTCGCCCGCTGGCCACCTCCACCCGCACCACCTCCACTCCAGCCGGAACGCGTTCCGCGGGCTGCACGGGGAGGAGCCAGGCGTACCCGTCGGGGTCCAGGATCAGGTCGCGGACGCGGACGGGAGCCGTCGGCGGTTCGACCCGCACGCCGGGCGGGAGGGCGCCCTGGAGCCCGGCGGCGTCGCTCGCGGCGTTGCCCCAGCGCTCGGGAAGCGCGACGTTCGCGGAGTCCTGGCGGCCACCGTGCACGGAGGCGGAGACCAGGAGCGGCCCGGCTCCGTCCGCTGCGACCACGCACTCGCCGTGGGCGTCCCAGAGCGGGCGCGCCTGCGTGGGCCCGAGCCCCGCTCCCCTGCGGAGCGGCACCAGCCCCAGCGTCAGCACCACGTGCTCGCGCGACCCTTCCCGCGCCCGTACGGTCCAGAGGCTCTTGCCGCCCACCGGTTCGGCACGGCGGTGGGCGACCCCCATGGCGTCGTACCCTCCCGCGCTGTACAGGAGAGCGCCGCCCGCGTAGCGGAGCCGCGACTGCCCGGGCGAGATCCCGGCCGCGGCCCTCTCCGTCGTGGCCAGGCGCCGGAAGCTCCCCTCCGGCCCAAACTCCTGCACGCGCGTGCCGTCGAAGAGCCGGATGCCGGTGGAATCGGCGTTCACCCACCCCATGCTCCCGCCCTGGGCTGCCGGCGGAAAGAACTTCCACTCGCCCGGGCCACGCCCCTCGCGCCCCACCGTGCGGACGGGCGTGAGGTCCGGGCGCAGCAGCCACAGCCGGGGATGGCCGAGCTCCAGCACGTACACCGCCCTGTCGGTCGCCGCGATCCCGGCGAGCACGATCCCCGTGAGCGCCTCCTCGTCGGTGTCGCCGAAGACGCCGGCCGCACGGTACGTGCCCGCCCACCGCGAGCCTCCTGGCCGGGAGGCGCAGGCCGGACCGCTCGGCGCAGATCCCACCTCACGGGGCTCCGGCCGGCCGCACGCCGCGGCGGCGAGGGCTAATAGCAGGGTGGAAGCAACACGGCGCATGGCGAACAGCCGGATCGTTTCAGGGGAGAAGCGCGAGACGCGGCACGGAGCGGGAATGGACTCCGCTGTGCTGCGACAAGGATCGGCGGCTCGAGCAGGTGTCGATCAAGGATACCGGATCCAGCCCAGGTCGCAAACTCGTGGCTCGCCGCCGCATACCGGGGACTGGAGGCCTTGTCCGCGCAGACGCTCGCCCGTGAGGGCCGCGCATTGCGCGCGGGCGTGTCCTTCTTTTTGCGGATGATGGAGCCGGTGAGTTCCTGGCGGCGGGCGCGGCGACGCTTGTGATGGGGGATGGATCGTGAGCAAACCGGTGGGCGGTCGGCGGCGGGCGCAGGCGCCGGTGGCGCGGGAACGGCGGCTGCGGTGGGGCGACGCCAGCCTCACCGCGCTTCTCGCGGCGCAGTGCCTCACGACCTTCGTCGCCATCCCGATCGCCGCCTCGTACCCGTCGGGGCGTTCGCTGCTGGACGTCTCGCACCTGGTGTTCGCGGGCGTCTGCGCGATCGCGCTCACGCGGAACCACTGGGTGCGGGGCGCGCTGCTGGCCTGCCTGGCGGGGTTCGCGGCCGGGCCCGCCGTGCTGGGCCGCGTGGGCGCGAGCCTGGGCCTGGGCGCCGAGGCCCCGCACGAGCTGATCGCGCTGGTGGCGTTCGGCTTCAACCTGCTGGTCACGCTGCTGGTGGCGCGGCGGGCCTTTGGGCCGGGGCGCGTGACGGCGCACCGGGTGCAGGGGGCGGTGCTGGTGTACCTGAACGTGGCCGCGCTCTTCGCCATCGCCTACGCGCTGATCGAGGCGCACGCACCTGGCGCGCTGCGCTCGTCCGCCGGCATGGCCGCCACGCCGGGCGCGCGCACGGCCGAGCTCTCGTATTTCTCCTTCAGCACCATCACCACGGCCGGCTACGGCGACATCGCGCCCGTGCACCCGCTGGCGCGCAGCCTGGCCAACCTCGAGGCGGTGATCGGGCAGCTCTTCCCGGCCACCTTCCTGGCCCGCCTGGTCGCGCTGCACCTGGCCCACGAGTCGGAGACCGACGCGCGGAAGCCCTGACGCCGAGCCGACGGCCCCACGCGACCGCATCGGCATTCCGTGATTGAGCGGGAAGCTCGACGTTCGCGCTGTCCTGGCGGCTACCCGCCACGGAGGCGGAAAGCAGGAGCGGCCCGGCTCCGTCCGAGCCGACCACGCACCCCGCGCGGACGTCCCAGAGTGGCCGCGCCTGCGTGGGCCCGATCCCCGCTCCCTGCGGAGCGGCACCAGCCCCAGCGTCAGCACCGCGCGCTCGCGCGATCCTTCCCGCCGCCCGCACGGTCCAGAGGCCCTCCGTCACGCTCATGGAGCGGCCCACGCTGTCCGTGAGCACCTTCGAGTCGGCCGGGATGCCGGTGAGCCCGGCCGCCCGGGCGCTGCGGGCCCGCTGGCTGGGGTCGCGCGGGGCGCCGTGCCGTGATCCGGGTGGGGTAGGTGTGCGGTGGGGCGGGGAATGCAGAGTCGCCGTGCGGCACTGGCAGTGGCGCACTCCATCCTGGGACGGCGGATACGAGAATGCCCCGGCCGCGTCTGCTGCCGGGGCATTCGGTCAGGCCCAGCGCCTGCGGCTCACCCGCACTCGGGCTCACCTTCGCAGGTGGGATCGACGCGCGTGTTGCCGCAGTTGCCGTAGCACGGGCCGGTCAGTTGGCAGGTGCCGCCGCAGGACAGGACATCGCAGGTTGGGCCGTAAGCAGTCTCGCCGGGGTAGTTGCACGGCTTGGCGGTCTCGTGCGCTCGCACCGTGCCCGCGCGTCCGGCGTCGGTCCGGTCCGCCACGAACGTCTCGACGGCAAGGGCCTCGGGGTCCAGCCGGATCTTGTTCATGCTTGCCTCTGCGCTGAAAGGGCTGCTGTTTTACGACACAATCAATATTGCACGGTGCTGGAACATCAAGTGTGCCGGTCCGTGCCGAGGGCCAGGGCGGAGAGCGGCCGGTGTAGCGGTAGTGCGTCAGGCGCCGATCAGCCGCGCGCGAACGTCGGCGGGCGCGTTCTCGGCCCAGGCCAGCAGCGCATCGAGCGCGGGGCACAACGCCTGCCCCCACTCCGTCAGGTGATACTCCACCTTCGGCGGCACCTGGTGGTGGACGATGCGCGCGACCACGCCGTCTGCCTCGAGCTGGCGCAGCTGCTGGATCAGCATCTTCTGCGAAACGCCGGGAATCGCCCGCTCCAGGTCCGAGAAGCGGCGAAGCTGCCCGTCGAAGAGCTGAAAGAGGATCACCAGCTTCCATCTCCCCTCCACCACCCGCAGCACGTTCTCCACGCTCTGGGCGGCAGTCTGCGGCGTGTAGGCCACACGCTCACTTCCCGGTAAGTACCTTACTTTTTCGTGTGTTCTTGTCATCCGGACAGCTTACGGTGAGCTTCGTCCGCACGCAACGGACTTCACCGGAAAGGAGCACGATGAACATGAATCTGCCATCCCCCATCGCCGCCTACGTCGAGGCGAACGCCCGGCTGGATGCCGAGGGGATGCTGGCGCCCTTCGCGCACGGCGCCGTGGTGCACGACGAAGGCGTGGAGCGCGTGGGGCACGATGCGATCCGCGCCTGGATCCAGTCCGCCATCGTCGGCAACCAGGCGATCTTCACGCCGGATGGCTGGCGCCAGGAAGACGATTACACCGTGGTAGAAGGCCCCGCCGCAGGCGATTTCCCCGGCAGCCCCATCCGCTTCGTCTTTCGCTTCGAGGTGCGCGACGGGGCGATCGCGTCGCTGGAGGTGCACGATGTCCCCGCGTGACGGCGCCGGCGACTTCGCCGGCATCCGCGTGGTGGTGACCGGCGGCACCCGCGGCGCCGGCCGCGCGACGGTCGAGCGGTTCCTGGCGGGCAGCGCCCGCGTGGTCACGTCCGCGCGGAGCGCCGCGAACGCCCCGGCCGGCGCGCACGTGGTGGAGGCGGACCTGACCACGGCCGAGGGCGTGCTGCGGCTGGCCGATGCGGCCGTGGAGGAGCTGGGAGGCGTGGACGTGCTGGTCCACGTCGTGGGCGGATCGAACGCTCCGGCCGGTGGGTTCGCGGCTCTGACGGACGATCACTGGCTCGGCGAGCTGGACCTCAACCTGATGCCGGCCGTCCGCCTCGACCGGGCGCTGCTGCCGCGGATGATCGAGCAGGGCAGGGGGGCGGTGATCCACGTCGCGTCCATCCAGCGACGGTTGCCCCTGCACCATTCGACCACAGCTTACGCCGCGGCGAAGGCCGCGCTGACCACCTACAGCAAGGCGCTGTCGAAGGAGCTCGGGCCGAAGGGTGTGCGGGTCAACGTCGTGTCGCCGGGCTGGATCTACACCGAAGCCACCGACGCCTTCTTGCAGCGGATCGCCGCGAGCACCGGCGGCACGGTGGACGACGCGCGCCAGGGCGTTCTCGACGCCCTCGGCGGGATCCCGCTGGGCCGCCCCGCCCAGCCCGAGGAGGTGGCGGAGCTGATCGCGTTCCTGGCGTCGGACCGTGCCTCCGCCATCCACGGCGCCGAGTACGTCATCGACGGCGGCACCATCCCGACGGTGTAGCGCGCCGCCCCACCGTCTGGGAAGGTCACCGAGCCGGGCCGGAGGCGCGCGGTGGATTGGCTGGAAAGTTGCTGCTGCTCGATGCCGGACGGTGGCGCTTACCGCAACGAGGAGGTGAATGATGGCTCAGCGCGGAATCGAGAAGCAGAATCCGCTCGATCAGCGGGGACGCGGGATGAACTCCGAACATCCGGAAGGCCAAGCGAACGAGCGCAATCATCAGCAGCAGGTCGGTCAGCAACCCGCTCCGGAGCCGAAGAAGGGCACGTGAACGAAGCGGGACGATGAACGGAACGGGGCACCATTGGTGGCGCCCCGTTCCGCTTACGCGGCCAGGCGCCGCACCACCTCTCTCGCGCCGCGCCGGTACACCGTGAGGCACACCAGCTCGCCCGCGGGGTCGCGCACCTCCCACCAGCGCGTGTGCTTCTTCTTCTCGTAGGTGTAGCCGGCGGGTTCCGTGGCGGCGGGAGCGGCGCCCTGCTGTGCATCGGCCATCGTGCACCTCCTGGCTGGCTTGACCCTCGGCGCGCGGCAGGGCTACCTTTGGCGAGCGGGCGGCCTTCGGGTCGGTTCGCGATGAGGCTGGCCGGAGCTTCTTAGCGGGAGATTCGGCCAACCTTGCTTTTCGCCCTGCTGGTATGTAATGTAATACCAGGCTCGCGGTTTGTCAACTGGTATGGTACCGAATACCGTCATGGATTTCAAAAGCGCCACCGATGTTCTCACAGCAACTCCGGCGATGACACTCGCTCGAATTGCTGAAGCATTTGGGAAGGATACCCACACGATTGTTCGCGCGCGCATGGATGGCGCGAACGCCCGTCGGCCTCCGCGCAACTGGGAGCCGGTCGTCGCTGACTTGGCGCGTGAGCATGCCGGCGCATTGAGAGACTTTGCTGCGGAACTTCTAAAGATCGCCAACGAACTGGAAAAGCATCAGGCGGAGTGATTCACTCAAATGTTTGGACTTGATGAGTCAAGGCGGGTTGCTGTCAGGGGATGAATCATACTAGGTTCCCCATGTGACCCAACATGAGCGGGCACGAAGCATTCCCGCCCCCCCGGCGGGCAAGATCACACGCCACCTCCGTCCTGACCTTCCCCCGTTCCACTCTCCATGTTCGAACAGACCTTTAGAAACATCGACGACGTCCTGTGGAAGGAAGCAGGATGCTCGTCCGAGCTCGACTATACGGAACAGACCTCGTGGATGCTGTTCCTGAAGTACCTGGACGACCTGGAACGTGCCCGGGTGATGGAGGCCGAACTGGTGGGCCGGGCGTACGAGTTCATCGTCGACGAGCCGCACCGGTGGTCGGCGTGGGCGGCGCCCCGTACGGCGGACGGCCGCTTTGACCGTGACCGGGCGCTGACGGGCGGCGACCTAATCGACTTCGTGGACGGCGACCTTTTCCCGTACCTCGAAGGCTTCCGGCGTCGCGCGACGGGGCCCGACACCATCGAGTACAAGATCGGCGAGATCTTCAGCGAGATCCGCAACAAGTTCCGTAGCGGCTACAGCCTGCGCGACGCCTTGGAACTGGTGGATGCACTCCGCTTCGGCACGCAGACGGAGAAGCACGAGCTCTCGCAGCTCTACGAGGGCAAGATCCAGCGGATGGGGAACGCGGGGCGAAATGGTGGCGAGTACTACACGCCGCGGCCGCTCATCCGCGCCATGATCCAGGTGGTCAAGCCGGCCATCGGCGATCGCGTGTACGACGGCGCGGTGGGCTCGGCAGGGTTCCTTTGCGAGGCGTACGACTACCTGCGCAAGGGCAACCTCACCACGGCGCAACTGCACACGCTCCAGAACCACACCTTCTACGGCAAGGAAAAGAAGTCGCTGGCGTATGTTATCGCGATCATGAACATGATCCTGCATGGCATCGACACGCCCAATATCGTGCACACCAACACGCTGGCGGAGAACCTGTCCGACATCCAGGAAAAGGACCGCTACGACGTGATCCTGGCCAATCCACCGTTCGGCGGTAAGGAGCGCCCGGAAATCCAGCAGAACTTCCCCATTAAAACGGGCGAGACGGCGTTTCTCTTTCTCCAGCACTTCATCAAGTCGCTCAAGGCGGGCGGCCGCGCGGCCATTGTCATCAAAAACACCTTTCTTTCGAATTCTGATAACGCAGCACGCGCACTGCGCGAAGAATTGCTTTCGAGTTGCAACCTTTACACGATTCTGGACTGCCCCAGCGGCACGTTCCAAGGCGCGGGGGTAAAGACGGTTGTTCTCTTCTTCGAGAAAGGCGCGCCCACGCGAAAGATCTGGTACTACCAACTCAATCCCGGTCGGAACATGGGCAAGACGAACCCGCTCAATGATGCTGACATGGAGGAATTCGTCGCATTGCAGGCGTTGTTCGCGGCGTCAGAGCGGTCATGGACGGTGCGGATGGACGACGTTGACCGAGCCAGCTTCGATCTCTCAGTCCGGAACCCGCACGCGCCGGAAGAGATGCCGCTACGCGATGCGCAGGACATCTTGGACGAGATTGCATCGCTGGATGCAGAGAGTGCATCGATTTTAGCTGGAATCCGGGAGTTGGTATGAAGTCGTGGATGATGACGACCATTGGCGAGGTCTGCACCGTTGTTCCGGGTCAGTCGCCGGAGAGTCAACATTATAATACTGAGGGTGAGGGAGTTCCATTTTATCAAGGGAAGAAGGAGTTTGGAGCCAAGTATCTTGGACCGCCGAAAATCTGGACGCGTGTAACAGCAAGGGAAGCTCGCGCAGGTGACATCCTGATGTCTGTGCGCGCTCCAGTAGGTCCAATCAACGTTGCAAACGAGCAGATTTGCATCGGTCGCGGGCTCGCTGCGATCCGGCCGAGTAGCGTTCTGGATGGTGATTTCCTTTACTATGCTCTTCTAGCAAAAACCGACGAGATATCCGGTAGTGAAGGGGCCGTCTTTGCTTCGATAAACAAGAACCAAATCGAAGCTATCGAAGTACCCTTGCCAGTGATTACTGAACAGAAGCGGATCGTCACGATCCTCGATGAGGTGTTCGCGGGTATCGATGCGGCCGTCGCAAATGTCGAGAGGAATCTCGCCAACGCGCGGGATTTGTTCGACAGCTATCTAAACAGCATCTTCTGCCGAATCTCCGCAGGTTGGCTCCAGACAACAGTTGGGGAGCATATCACGTTCATTGACTATCGTGGCCGCACTCCAACAAAGACGGAGAGCGGGCTGCGGCTGATTACGGCCAAGAATGTAAAGATGGGCTCTCTCCAGGTCCATCCTAAGGAATTCGTCGATCCAGCGATTTATGAGAAGTGGATGACGAGAGGAATCCCGCAAGTCAGCGACGTGCTTTTCACTACCGAAGCACCGCTGGCGAATGTTGCACAATTGGATACTGATGAGCGGGTGGTATTCGCGCAAAGAGTCATCATCATGCAACCGGATCGCAAAGTTCTCGACCCGAACTTTCTAAAATTTATGTTGATGTCTCGCGTGATTCAGGGCCGAATCCACGGCGAGGCGACCGGGGCGACAGCCAAGGGAATCAAGGCAAGCCGGCTGAAGCAGGTGCCGATCAGCTTTCCACCCACTTTATCGGACCAGCACGCCATCGTGGAGACCTTGAGATCGGTAGAAGCCGAATCATGCAGGCTGGAAGGGACTTACCGGTCGAAGCTCACAGCGCTCGCCGAACTCAAGCAGTCCATCCTCCAGAAGGCGTTCGCGGGCGAGCTGACCGCGAAAGATGCCGAGACGGAGCGCGCTGCGGCGTGAACGAAGCCGAAACCCGAGCCGAGCTGATCGACCCAGCGCTGCGTACGGCGGGCTGGGGCGTCGTGGACGCGAGCCGCGTCCGCCGTGAGGTGATCACCGCCGGACGACTGGAGGCAGGAGGGCGGCGCGGCAAGAAGGACATCGCGGACTACGTGCTGACCTACCGCGACCACAAGCTGGCCGTCATCGAGGCCAAGAAGCGCGACGCGCACCCTACAGAGGGGCTGGGCCAAGCCAAGCGCTACGCCGAGATGCTCCATGCGCGCTTCGCCTTCAGCACCAACGGCATTGGCATTTACCGCGTGGACATGGACACCGGCGCCGAGGGGTACGTGGATGCCTACCCGTCGCCGCAGGAACTTTGGAACGCCACCTTCGTCCAGTCCAACCTCTGGCGGGAGCGCTTCGCCGATGTCGCGTTCGAGGATCGCGGCGGCGCGTGGGAGGGGCGCTACTACCAGCACAACGCGATCGACGCCGTGCTGGAGGCGATCGCTGGCGGCGAAGACCGTATCCTGCTGACGATGGCCACCGGCACGGGGAAGACGTTCGTCGCGTTCCAGCTTGCCTGGAAGCTCTTCCAGAGCCGCTGGAACCTGGGACACCAGCCCACGCGGCGCCCGCGCATCCTGTTCTTGGCCGACCGCAACATCCTGGCGGACCAAGCCTACAACGCCTTTTCCGCGTTCCCGGAAGACGCCCTGACGCGCATCACCCCGGCCGAGATCCGTAAAAAGGGGAAGGTGCCGAAGAACGCCAGCGTGTTCTTCACCATCTTCCAGACCTTCATGTCGGGTACCGACGCCGCGGGAAATCCGGTCCCCAGCTTCGGCGAGTACCCGCCCGACTTCTTCGACTTCATCGTCATCGATGAATGCCACCGCGGCGGCGCCAACGACGAGAGCAACTGGCGCGACATCCTTGACTACTTCGCGCCCGCCGTGCAGCTGGGCCTCACCGCTACGCCCAAACGCACCGACAACGTCGACACATATGCCTACTTCGGCGAGCCCGTCTACACGTACTCGCTCAAGGAAGGGATCAACGACGGCTTCCTGACACCGTTCAAGGTGCGGCAGATCTCCACCACCTTGGACGAATACGTCTACACCTCCGACGACCGCCTGGTGGAAGGCGAGCTGGAGGAGGGGCGACGGTACGTGGAGAAGGACTTCAACCGCGTCATCGAGATCATGGAGCGGGAACGGTACCGCGTCCGCCTCTTCATGGACGCCATCGACCAGCGGCAGAAGACGCTCGTCTTCTGCGCCACGCAGGAGCACGCGCTGGCCATGCGCGACCTCGTCAACCAGATGAAGACCAGCACGGACCCCAACTACTGCGTGCGCGTCACCGCCGACGACGGAGAAGAGGGCGAGCGGCAGCTGCGCGTCTTCCAGGACAACGAGAAGACGATCCCCACCATCCTCACCACCTCGCAAAAGCTCTCCACCGGGGTGGACGCGCGGAACGTGCGGAACATTGTGCTGATGCGGCCCATCAACTCCATGATCGAGTTCAAGCAGATCATCGGCCGCGGAACCCGGCTGTTTGAGGGGAAAGACCACTTCACCATCTACGATTTCGTCCGGGCGTACCAGCACTTCAACGATCCCGAGTGGGACGGCGAGCCCGCCGAGCCGGAGCCGACCGAGCCCGGCCCCGTGTCTCCACCGCCGGATGAAGACGTGCCGCCGGACGGCCCGCGTGACGAACAGCCGGGCCCGCCTAGGCGAAAGCGGGTGCGCATCCAGCTTGCCGACGGCAAGGAGCGGACGATCCAGCACATGGTGGCGACCTCGTTCTGGGGTCCGGACGGCAAGCCGATCTCGGCCGCCGAGTTCATCGAGCGGCTCTATGGCGACCTCCCCGACCTTTTCCACGACGAGGAAGAGCTGCGCCGCATATGGGGCCGCCCCGACACGCGCCGGGCGCTGATGGAGGGACTTGCCGAGAAGGGGTACCGGGAGGAGGAGTTGAAGAACGTAGCCGCCATCATCGATGCCGAAGACAGCGACCTGTACGACGTTCTGGCGTACATCCGCTTCGCGTCGGTGCCCATCACGCGCGGAGAGCGGGTGGCCACGCACCGCAGCCTGATCTTTTCAGGCTATACCGAAAACCAGCGCGCATTCCTCGACTTCGTGCTGGACCAGTACGTTCGCGAAGGGGTGGGAGAGCTGGACCGTGGTAAGCTCCCCCAGTTGATCCAGCTGAAATATCATGCGGTGAGCGACGCTGTAGCCGAATTGGGCAGCACAGGCGAGATCACAGCGTTGTTTACCGAGTTTCAGCCGTACCTGTATGAGCCCGCAAATGCGGCCTGACCACGGCTGAGTCGGCTGGTTTGCGAGGCAAGGGAGCGGCCCCGGCGATCTACATCGCCGGGGCCGATTTGCACCACACTTGAAGAGCAGGGAAGTCGCGCCGCCGCTCAATCCGCCGCCGCCGACTCCTCCACCTCGGGCGCGCCGGGGAAGCCGTCGCCGGCGTAGCGGTAGTGCGGGGCAAGCGGCTCGCCGTCTCGGAGCATGGTGCCCTTGTAGCGCATGTGGTCTTCGTGCACGCCGAAGTTGATGCGCTGCAGCTCGTCGATCCGCCGCAGGTCGTCGGCCGTGAGGTCGGGGAGGTCGCTGGCGGCGGCGAACTCCTCGAGCTGCTCCAGGTTGTAGATGTTGGGGAGCGTGGTCATCACCGCGGGTGATGCCAGCAGCCACTTGAGCGAGGCCTGACCCAGCGTCATCCCGCGCCCCTCGTGCAGCCAGCCCAGGCTCTCCAGCTTCTTCACCCCGTTCACCAGCCAGCTGCGCGGGCGGTGGCGGCGGTGGTCGTTCTTGGCGAACTCGGTGTCCACGGTGTACTTGCCCTCCAGCATCCCGCTGCTGTGCGTCACGCGCACCTGCAGCCCCACGCCGGCCGCCTCGGCCTCGCGCGTCAGGATCTCGCCGGGGAAGGGCTCCAGCACGTTGTTGATCAGCTGCAGGTTCTTCACCCCGCGGTCGCGGATCAGCTCCAGCCCCTCGAACAGGTAGCCGTTGCTGGGCCCCAGCGCGGCGCCCCAAGCGCGGCACTTCCCCTCCTCCTGCAGCCGGGCCAGCGTCTCCCAGATGGCGTCCACCGGCACGTGCTCCTCGTGGGCGTTGTGGTAGCTCACGATGTCGATCACGTCGGTGCCCATCCGCCGCAGCGATTCCTCCACCGCGTGGCGGATGAACGCGGGATCGGTGCTGTGGGGGATCTCCTGCTGGCCGCGCCGCGCGTCGGGATTGTTGTACCAGTCGTACCCCACCTTGGTGGTGATCACCACCCGGTCGCGCCGGCTGCCGAAGGCGCGCGCCAGCAGCTCGTCCGCGCGCCCGTTGCCGTAGGTGTCGCCGCTGTCGAAGGTGGTGACGCCCAGGTCGTAGGCGCGGTGCAGCATGTCCACCGCCTGCTCGTCGGTGAACTCGCCCCACCACCCGGCCGCCAGCGTCCACAGCCCAAAGCCGACTTCCGATACGGTGATGTCGGTGCCGGGATAGGTACGATACTTCATCGATCAGCCTCCAATCAGGCGCGGAACAGTTCGTAAACGTCGTCAGCGGCAGATGATACGCCCCGCCGCGGTGCAGATGCATAGCGTTGCCTGGTGATGCCTATGCAAGTTGAGTAAGGTGCTCTCGGGAGCGGGCCGCGGCAAGTGGGGAGATGCCTGATGGTGGGGTAGGGGAGGGTGCGGGGAGATGCGTCGAACGACGGTCCGGAGCCTGATCCGGAGATGATGCGCCCTGCGGCGCCCGCGGGGGGCCCTCACCCTGCCGCTGCGCGGCTGTCCCTCTCCCAAAACAACCTGGGAGAGGGACCGGGGCTCGCTTCGCTCGCGGCTGGGTTGGAGGTGCCGAGACGTCCATCGCGCGCACCGCGACCCCGGCCAAGCCGAAGCCGGTGGCCGAAGCCGGGCCTGGGATCGTCGTGGCAGCCAGTCCAAATGCCTTCGCCGGCTCGGCCTCACCCGCCGCCCACCGGGAGCGTGAAGAAGAAGGTGGCGCCCTCGCCGGGGGTGCTCTCCACCCAGATGCGCCCGCCGTGCGCCTCCACCAGCCCCTTCGCGATCGCCAGCCCCAGCCCCGCGCCGCCGCGCTTCGTGGTCGAAGCGTGCCAGAAGCGGATGAAGATGCGCGAGAGGTCGTCCGCGGAGATGCCGGTGCCCGTGTCCTCCACCCTCACCTCCACCCAGGCGCCGTCCAGCCGCGCCGTCAGGGCCACGGAGCCGCCCTCGGGGGTGAACTTGATGGCGTTCCCCACCAGGTTCGCCAGCACCTGCGCAAGACGGCTGCGGTCGGCGTGCACCGTGGGAACGTCGTCCGCCACGCTCCACCGCAGCTGCAGGCTCTTCTGCCGGGCCTGGTTCTCGTACTCGGCGCAGACCTCCTCGAACAGCACACCCAGCGGCAGCGATACGCGCTCCAGCGACAGGTGCCCCGCTTCCACCTCGCTCACGGCCAGCAGGTCTTCGATCAGGTGGCTCATCCCCGTGGCCACGCGCCTGATCACCTGCACCTGCTCCGCCTTCTTCTCCGGGGCGATGGGCATCTCCAGCAGGCCCGCGGCCAGCTGGATGGTGCTGAGCGGGCTGCGCAGGTCGTGCGACACGAAGGCCAGCACCTCGTCGCGTGCGATCACCGCCGCGGTCGCCTCGCGCAGCGCGTCGGCCAGCCGCCTCTGCTCGCGTGCGATCTCGCGCTGCGCCTGCACCAGCTCCGAGTTCAATTCCGAGATGGCGTCGTACAGGTGCTCGGCCCGCCGGGTGGGCTCGTGCTCCATCAGCCACAGCCGCCGGCCGGCGCCCTCGCCGCCCCACGCCACCTGGAACGCGCGCAGGTGCATGGCGCGGTCGGTCTGGAACACCAGCTCGCACGGCCAGCCGGGCCCGGCCTCGTCGTCGCTGGTTGCCAGCACCCGGCTCCACTTGAGCTGCGACGTTTCGTCCAGCACGCTGGCCAGGGGGCACCCGGCCAGCTCGCGGCCCAGCGCCTCGTCCAGGTGTCCGTTGGAGTCGAGCACCACGCCATCGGCCGAGAGCTCCAGAACCGCTCCCGGGAAATGGTGCATGCACTCGTGGAGCGACCGCTTGCCCAAAGCCGTTCGCTCCGAAAGGGGGTGAGAAGGAGAAGGGCTTGAAAGGATAGGGGCCCAACTTAATCGGCCGTAATGATCCGCGCCGTCGCAGATTCACCTCCAGCGCCGCCCGGTGCGCCGCAGCCGCACCACATCGGCTCGAGCTCTCGCGTAGCCGCTATCCGCTGACGCCGGTGAGCCCACCATCCCGCGGATCGACCTGACCCGGGGACGGTGCGTCCACGGGGTCGAGTCCGGCCTCATGGATCCCGTCGACCTCGACCCTGGCACACTCACGCCGCCCATCCGCCGGGAGCCACCCTCCGCGTGTCACCGCCGCGTGCGCGCTGAACCGCCGTCAGGGAAACCGTCCCGCGTGGCCTCAGCAGTGCGAGCTCATGGCGAAGCCCTCGTGCGCGTCCACCAGGGGGGCGCGGTAGTCGCCGGTGAAGCAGGCGGTGCAGTAGGTCTCGCCGTTGTCGCGCACGCAGTCGATCATCCCCTCGGCCGAGAGGTAGCCGAGCGAGTCCACGCCCAGGTACTCGCGCATCTCGTCCACCGTCATCCGCGCGGCGATCAGCTCGTCGCGGGTGGGCATGTCGATGCCGTAGAAGCAGGGCCAGCGCACCGGGGGGCTCGCCAGGCGAAAGTGCACCTCGGCCGCGCCCGCGTCGCGCAGCAGCGCCACCAGCGCGCGGCTGGTGGTGCCGCGGACGAGCGAGTCGTCCACCACCACCACGCGCTTGCCGTCCAGCACCTCGCGCACGGGGCTGAACTTGAGGCGCACCTTGAAGTCGCGCCCGGCCTGCGTGGGGGTGATGAAGGTGCGGCCCACGTAGTGGTTGCGGATGAGGCCCAGCTCGAAGGGGATCCCGCTGGCCTCGCTGTAGCCCACCGCCGCGCTGTTGGCGCTGTCGGGCACCGAGATCACGATGTCGGCCTCGGCGCTCTGCTCCTGCGCCAGCTTGCGGCCGAACGCGCGCCGCGCCCGGTCCACCGTGTACCCCCACAGCCGCGAGTCGGGGCGGGCGAAGTAGACCAGCTCGAACACGCACGGCTGCGCCTCGGCCACGAAACGCGGCAGCCGGACGACGGATTCGATCTCGCCGCCGCGGATGCGGATCAGCTCGCCGGGCTCCACGTCGCGCACGTAGCGCGCGTGCACGATGTCGAGCGCGCAGGTCTCGCTGGCCACCACCATCCCGCCCGTGGGCAGCGCGCCGACCACCAGCGGCCGGTAGCCGAACGGGTCGCGCGCGGCGAAGAGCGTGTCGCCCACCGTGGCCAGCACGCAGTACGCGCCCTCCAGCTGGCTGAGCGCGTCGATGATCTGCGCCTCGGGCGTGGACTCGCGCGAGCGGGCGATCAGGTGCACGATCACCTCGCTGTCGATGGTGCTCTGGAAGAACGCACCCTCCTCCAGCAGGCGGTCGCGGATGGCGTGGAAGTTGGTGAGGTTGCCGTTGTGCACCAGCGCCAGGTGCCCGAACCGGTAGGTCTCGCGGATCGGCTGGGCGTTCTTGAGCCCCGCGCCCCCGGCCGTGGAGTAGCGGATGTGCCCCACCGCCGTGTCGCCGGGAAGCTCGGCCAGCTTCTCCTCGGTGAACACGTCGGAAACCAGCCCCGCCTCGCGCACGCGGTGCGTCTCGCCCGTATCGCCTTCGTGGGTGACGATGCCCGCGGCTTCCTGCCCGCGGTGCTGGAGCGAGTAGAGGCCCAGGTAGGTGAGCCGGGCGGCTTCGGGATTGCCGGAGACCGCTACGATTCCACACACTGTGAGATCTGTCCTGCTGCTGGTTGTGTCGCCGTAAGAACGCTGGTACACCCGACCGGCCATTTGGAGCCGGGATCCGGCGTCGCGCTCCGCTGGTCGAGCGGAACGTCGAGGCGACCGTCGAGCCGAACGTCGAGAGGCGGTCGCGACCGCCGGCGGCCGAGCGCTCCGGCGGCGCCGCGGGGCCCTCACCCTGCCGCTTCGCGGCTGTCCCTCTCCCAAAACAACCTGGGAGAGGGACCTGGGGCGCTTCGCGCCGGCTGCTTCATCTCGGCGGAGGCGCAGTTGCCGTTCTCCCCTTTCTCCCGCGCCCAGCGGGGGAGAGGGGCCTGGGGAGAGGGGGCCGGCGGCGCTCGGCCGACGTCCGCTCCACCGCGTCAGCCGTTCCCCCCGCCGAGCAGCCGCCTACTGGAACTGCACCTCGCTCTCCAGCGCCGTCTCCACGTCGGCGGCGCTGCCGTCCATGCGGCGGGGGATGGCGTTCTCGTAGACCTGCTGCAGGCCGAAGGCGGCAGCGTGGATGGTGCCACTGGCGGTCTCGATGCGGATCGACCCGTTGCGCCCGCCCACCGTGCCGATCCGCTTTGCCGGAACCCCGTGGATCTCCAGGCAGCGCAGCAGCTCGGGCACCTTCTCGGCGGTGCACGACAGCACCACGCGCCCCTGCGCCTCGCCGAACAGCAGCGCGTTCGCGGGGATCTCGTCCTCCAGCCGCACGTCGAGCCCGAACGGCTCGCCGCCGCCGGCGAAGGCGCTCTCCGCCAGCGCCACCGCCAGCCCGCCCTCGGCGGTGTCGTGCGCGCTGCGCACCAGCCCGGCGCGGATGGCGGCCAGCACGCCGCGCTGCAGGCGGCTCTCGGCGGCCAGGTCCAGCGCCGGCGCGTCGCCCGCCACCAGGCCGTGGACCACCTTCAGGTACTCGCTCCCGCCCAGCTCGCCGGTGTTGCGCCCGGCCAGCACGATCGCATCGCCCTCGGCCCGGAAGCCGGCGGCCGTCACGTGCGACAGGTGCTCCACGATCCCCACCATCCCGATGGTGGGGGTGGGGTAGATGGCGCCGCGCGGGTTCTCGTTGTACAGCGACACGTTGCCGCCCGTCACCGGCGTGGCGAAGGCCGTGCACGCCTCGCCGATGCCGCGCAGCGCCTCGGCCATCTGGAAGTAGACCTCGGGCTTCAGCGGGTTGCCGAAGTTGAGGTTGTCGGTCACCGCGCGGGGCAGGGCGCCGCTGCACACCAGGTTGCGCGCCGCCTCCGCCACGGCGATCAGCCCCCCGCGGTAGGGGTTCAGGTGCACGTAGCGGCCGTTGCAGTCCACCGTCATCGCCACGCCCTTGTTGGTCCCGCGCAGGCGCAGGACCGCGGCGTCGCTGCCGGGGCCCACCACGGTGTTCGTGCGCACCGTGCTGTCGTACTGCTCGTAGACCCAGCGCTTGCTGGCGATGGACGGCGAGTCGAGCAGCCGCTCCAGCGTCCACGTCGGGTCGCGCTCCTCGAACACCGGCGTGAGCGTGGACGCGTCCCACGCGCGCAGCGCCGCGATCTCGGGCGACTCCACTCCCTCGCGGGTGTAGGTGGGGCACCCTTCCACCAGCGGCTCGCCGGGGATGTCCACCACCACCGTCCCGTTCTCGCGCACCACGTAGCGCCCCGTCTCGGTCACGCGGCCGATGGTCTCGGCATCCAAGTCCCACTTGCCCAGGATGGCGCGCACCTCTTCCTCGTGGCCGTTCTTGGCGACGACCAGCATGCGCTCCTGCGTTTCGGAGAGGAGGATCTCGTACGGCGTCATCCCCTTCTCGCGCACCGGCACGGCGGTGATCTCGATGTCCACCCCCGTGCCGCCGCGCGCCGCCATCTCGGTGGACGAGGAGACGAGGCCGGCGGCGCCCATGTCCTGGATCCCCACGATGTGGCCGCTCCGGATCAGCTCGAGCGACGCCTCCAGGAGCAGCTTCTCGGTGAAGGGGTCGCCCACCTGCACCTGCGGCCGCTTGGCCTCGCTCTCCTCGGTGAGCTCGGCGCTGGCGAAGGTGGCGCCGTGGATGCCGTCGCGCCCGGTCTTGGCGCCCACGGCCATGATGGCGTTGCCCACGCCGGCCGCCACGCCGCGGATCAGCTCGTCGTGCCGCAGCAGCCCCACGCACATGGCGTTGACCAGCGGGTTCCCCTCGTAGGCGCCGTCGAAGTACACCTCGCCGGCCACCGTGGGGATGCCCACGCAGTTGCCGTAGTCGCCGATCCCCTTCACGCAGCCGGCGAACAGGTAGCGCACGCGGTCGCCCTGCTCGCCGTCGATCTCGCCGAAGCGCAGGGAGTTGAGCATGGCGATGGGGCGCGCGCCCATGGTGAACACGTCGCGCAGGATGCCGCCCACCCCCGTGGCCGCGCCCTGGTAGGGCTCGACGGCGCTGGGGTGGTTGTGCGACTCGATCTTGAAGGCCACGGCCCAGCCGTCGCCCACGTCGATCACGCCGGCGTTCTCGCCGGGGCCCTGCAGGACCCAGGGCGCCGTGGTGGGGAGCTTCTTGAGCAGCGGGCGGCTGTTCTTGTAGCCGCAGTGCTCGCTCCACATGGCGCTGAACACGCCCAGCTCGGTCCAGGTGGGCTCGCGGCCCAGGATGCCCAGCACCAGCTGGTACTCGTCGGTTGAAAGCCCGTGCTCCGCGACCAGCTCGGGGGTGATCGCGGGGTCACCGGGGCGTGCGCTCACGGACACCGGTATATGCCTTCGGTTGATGGGGTTCGGTTACAGGAGCCGGTCGTACGGGCCGATGCCGAGGCGATTGAAATCGCGGCAACGACGGCCCAAAGTCCGCTTCGCGGACTCCCCCGCGGAGATCTGCTCGTTGCTCCGCCACCTGCTCACTCCGCGGTGCCGGACGACCGGCACCGCGGCATCGCTGCGACAATGCACGACGGCGGGTTGAAACCCGCCGCTGGAACCTCGGGAAGTCCGCCTGCGCGGACTGCGGCCGCGGCATCGTGCCGGGATGTCAGCCTCCTGCGCGGCCGCCGTTGCAGGTCTCCCCTTTCTCCCGCGGAGCGGGGGAGAGGGGCCGGGGGAGAGGGGGCGGCCGGCGCTCGGCCGATGCCCGCTCCCCTCACCGTCCTCTGCCGTTCGCCCTACGGCCGCGGCACCACGCGTGGCGTCACGCTGTTCTCGCGGTCGCGGCGGGCGGCCTGCGCGGTGTCGGCCTGGTTCGGCACCGTGGTGCGCGTCACCTGGCTCTCGCGGTCGGCGCGGGCGTCGTCCACGCTGGTGGCGCGGCCGGGCTGGGTGGTGTCGGTGAGCGGTGCCGGCTGCTGCGCCCCCGCGGTGATCACCCCGGAGCCGCCGTACGTGCGGCCGTTGGTGGTGCGCGCCCCCGTCACCCCGGCGCCGGTCACCGCCGGATCGGCCTGGCCGTCGCCGGTTCGGATGACGGTGCCCTGTTCGGCGGCGTCGTCGGCGGCGTTCTGACGCGCCAGGTCGCTGCCCGTCCGCGCGGGCGGGGCCACGAAGTCGCGCACCTGCCCCTGCGCGCCGGATTCCACCGTCACGCCGCCCACCTGCACCGGCTCGGCGCTGTCGTCTTCGGCCGTGCCGTTGCGATCGCGGCTGCGGCCGCGGACGATCACGCGATTCGGCCCCCTGCCGGTGCTCCGGCGCAATTCCACCTCGTCCGCGGGGGCGGCGTCGAGCCGAACGGCGGCGGCGCCCTCGCTGCCGCCGGCCTGCTGCAGCGCGTCGGCGGCAGCGGGGGCCTGGGCGATGCGGCGGGCGCGGGTACGCAGTACGGCGGCCACCACGCGGTCGCCGCGGAAGAACACCACGTCGTCGCTGCCGCAGCGGTTTGGGCAGCCGTTGGAGTAGAACCAGTAGCTCCAGTCGCCCTCGGCGCGGGTGCGCGCGGGCGAGCCGAAGCTGCCGCGCACCTGCTCGGGGCTCATCCCCGGGTTGATCACCCGCTGCGCCGCCGCGGGGAGCGCGGAAAACACCAGGAGCGCCGCCGCGATCGCAAGCTTCGCCTTCATCGTTTCCACCTCCGGTGGGTCAGGGGCGCGGTGCGCTCGCCACATCCTCGTGCCGTCGCCGCGGCCGGCGCGCATCCGCATCGGGCGTGCTCAACCTGCCATCATCATGCCGCGGCGCAGCTTGGCGTAGCCGGCGTCGGCATCGGGCCGTTTCGACGAGCGGTGGCGCGGTACTGCAGCCGCGCTCGCGAAGCCCGGCCTTCCCCCAACCACCCTCTCCCGCGAAGCGGGGGAGGGTACGTGCTCTCAGGCGCGGGGAGGGGGCCACGCCGGATCCGCCGAAGCGCGCTTCTTCCCGCCCTACACCCGCGCCAGGTGCGCCGCCAGCGACCGGAAGAACCCGAGCCCGTCCGTCGACCCCAGCAGCGGCTCGATGGCGCGCTCGGGGTGGGGCATCATCCCCAGCACGTTGCCGCCGGCATTGATGATCCCCGCGATGTTGCGGGCCGAGCCGTTGGGGTTGGCGTCGGGCGACACCAGCCCCTCGCCGCTGCAGTAGCGGAACACCACCTGGCCGTTGGCCTCCAGCTCGTCCAGCAGCTCCGGGTCGGCGAAGTAGCACCCCTCGCCGTGCGCGATGGGGATGCGCAGCACGTCGCCCGCCGCGTACTCGCCCGTGAACGCCGTGTCGGCGCGCTCCACCAGCAGGTGCACGGGGCGGCTGCGGAACTTGAGGCCGCGGTTGCGCATCAGCCCCCCGGGGAGCATCCCCGCCTCGCACAGGATCTGGAAGCCGTTGCAGATGCCGGCCACCGGGCCGCCCCCCTCGGCGAACGCCTTGACCTCGCGCATGATGGGGCTGTGCGCGGCGATGGCGCCGGCGCGCAGGTAGTCGCCGTAGCTGAACCCGCCGGGGAGGAACACCGCGTCCACCCCCTGCAGGTCGTGCTCCTTGTGCCAGAGGTACACCGCCTCGGCGCCCAGGCCGTCCTTGAGCGCCCGGTAGCAGTCGTAATCGCAGTTGCTGCCGGGGAAGGTCACCACGCCGATCTTCATGCGGCGGCAAGCGCCTCCACGCGCACGTCGAAGTCTTCGGTCACCGGGTTGGCCAGCAGCTGGCGGCACATGGCGTCCACCCGCTCCCGCGCGTCGGCGTCCGAATCGGCCGCGAGCGAGAAGCGGATCAGCCGCCCCACGTGCACCTCCTCCACCCCGCCGAAGCCCAGCGACTTGAGCGCGCCCTGCACGGCGCTCCCCTGCGGGTCCAGGATCCCGCGGCGCGGCGTCACCCGCACCTCCACGCGAAAGTCGGTCACGGCAAGCGCTCCTCGTTGGTCGCATCCAGCGCCGGCCCCGACACCCGCGGGCCCCGGCGCAGCTCCTCGTATTCCAGTGCCCGCACGTCGTCGGGGTCGCCGTCCAGCGTCTCGATCGGGTCGTCGTCGGGCAGCTTCTCCTCGAACCCCTGCAGCACCGTGCGCACCAGCCCGTAGCCGATGTACACGATGGACATGGGGAAGAAGAAGTAGGCGGGGTAGGTGAACATCGCGATGATCGACAGCACCGCCACCAGCATCGCGAAGCGCCCGCTCCACGTTCGCAGGCTGAAGCGCGGCACCACCGGGTACAGGACGTTGCTCACCATCAGCACCGCCACCATCATCATCAGCCACCCCGACGCGCGCCCCGCGTCCACGTGCCCGAACCAGCGCGCCCACACCGGCGTCTGCGTGAAGGCGTAGTAGGTGGCCACGCACGCCCCCGCGCTGGGCGAGGGGAGGCCGTGGAACGCCGTCTTGGCGGTGCCCGCCTGCTCGATGTTGAAGCGCGCCAGCCGGAACACCGCCGCCACCATGTAGAGGAAGGCGACGATCCAGCTCCACTCGCCGCCGTTCTTCAGGAAGGTGAAGTAGATGATGAGCGCCGGCGCCACCCCGAACGAGATGGCGTCCACCAGCGAGTCGAGCTCTTCGCCGAAGGCGCTGCCGGTGGCGGTGAAGCGGGCGATGCGGCCGTCGAGCATGTCGAACACCGCCGCCAGCACGATCAGCCAGCCGGCGGTGATGAACTCGCCCCGCGAGGCGTGGATGATGGCCCACACCCCCAGGAACATGTTCCCCACCGTGAAGGCGCTGGGGAGGATGATGATCCCGCGTCGCAGCCGCCGCCTGCGCGCGCCCGCCACGGTGTTCGTGTCCGTCACTCCGCCCCTCCCTGGTGGATCGGGAACTGGTCGAGCGTCATCCCCGTGAGCCGCCGGAACGCGTCCTGGTAACGGAGCGAGGTCGCCTCCACCACCTGGGGCGGCAGCGCCGGCGCGGGGTACGCCTTGTTCCACTCGCCGCGGCCCACCAGGCCTTCCAGCCAGTCGCGCAGCGGCTGCTTGTCGAGCGACGGCTGGCCGCGCCCCGGGGCGTAGCTTTCCGCCGGCCAGAACCGCGACGAGTCGGGGGTCAGCACCTCGTCCATCACCCGGATGCTCCCGTCGGTGTCGCGGCCGAACTCGAACTTGGTGTCGGCGATGATGATGCCGCTCTCGGCCGCCACCTCGCGCCCGCGGGCGTACAGCGCCAGCGACTGCTCTCGCAGGTGCCCGGCAACCTCCGCGCCCACCATCTCCTCCATCCGCCCGAAGGGGATGTTCTCGTCGTGCCCCGTCTCGGCCTTGGTCGCGGGGGAGAAGACCGGCGGGTCGAGCCGGTCCGACTCGGCGAGCCCCGCGGGAAGCGGCTCGCCGGCCAGCGTGCCGGCCTCGCGGTACTCCTTCCACGCGCTCCCCGAGATGTAGCCGCGCACCACGCACTCCACCGGGAAGGGCTGGAGCTTGCGCACCAGCATGCCGCGGCGGGCCCACGTCTCGCGGACGGGGGCCAGGGCGGGGTAGCGGGCGGCGATGTGGTCGGGGTCCACCGAAAGGAGGTGGTTGGGCACCAGACGGGCGGTGCGCGCGAACCACCACGCGGAGATGAGCGTGAGGACTTCGCCCTTCCGCGGCACGGGGTCGGGCATCACCACGTCGAAGGCGCTGACGCGGTCGGTGGCGACCATCAGCAGCGCGTCGCCCAGGTCGTACACGTCCCGCACCTTGCCGCGCAGCAGCAGCGGGAAGGGGAGGTCGGTGGTGACGAGCGTCGGGGTCAGGAGAATGGCTCCGATGCCGGGTTCCGTATGAGGTTTCGGAGGCGACAAGGTAGCGGGCGAGCCACCCGGCGGCAACCGAAGGCCGGCTCGCCACGAGATGCTTCGAAGCGTCTTGGTACTTCGATTCCGGATGAAGTGAATGCTGTCAAATCGTTGACACATGCTGATCTGACGCCGAGCAGGTAGCAATCCATCTCACGCATTTTGATGTCGCAGTTCTCCCTTTCTCCCGCGTCCAGCGGGGGAGAGGGGCCGGGGGAGAGGGGGCTGCCCGGCGCTCGGCGGACGCCTCCCCGTCGCTCCTCCGCTCCCGCGACTCCTGCCCGATCGGCAACGATTTTCCTCCAGGGTTGGCGCACGCCACCTCAGGCGACATTTTCATTGTGCGGCGCGCGCACCCTGCCTATCATCTGTTTCTCGCGCGCTCCGCGACGCCTTTGGTTCCCCGGCGTTCGCGCTCCTCCCGGATCTTCCCCGCTGATCCCGCGAGCCTGCTCCGATGCGCAAATCCATCGTCCTTCCGCTCCGGCTCCGTTTCCTCCTCGCGCTCGCGCTGGTTTGCGCGTGCGTGGCGGGCCGCGCGCAGGCGCAGTTCACGACCGGTGTGCCGGCCCAGGCGCAGATGCCCGACGTGGTGGGGCTCACCAGCGAGCAGGCCGCCACGCGCCTCCGCCGGCTGGGCCTGTCGGTGCAGACGCGCGACGTGCCCTCCACGCAGGCGCGGGGGACGGTCACGGCGCAGTCGCCGCAGGCCGGGGCGGGGGTGAAGCGCGGGCAGGCGGCCACGCTCGACGTGTCGACCGGCCAGGGGCGCGAGCAGACGCAGACGGGCGGAACGACCACGGACGGCGGCGCGGACGGACAGGCTCGCCCGCCGCGCGCCGCGCAGGTGCCCGACCTGACGGGGATGAGCCGGACCGCGGCGCAGCTGCGGCTGGTGGTGAGCGGGCTGGTGCTCGGCGAGGTGGACTCGGCGTGGGTGGAGGGCGCGCGCGGCGGGCGCGTGGTGGCGCAGGACCCGCAGCCCGGAGCGCAGGCCGTGCGCGGCGGCCGCGTGCGCGTGACCCTGGCCAGCCGCACGCCGCCGGGCGGGCGGCCTGATCCGCCGCCCCAGCCTCAACCTCAGCCCGATCCGCAACCAGAGCCGCGGCAGCCCGCGCCCGAGCTGGTGGCCGTGCCCGACCTCGCGGGGATGACGCCCGAGCGGGCCCGGGTCGCCGTGGGCCGCGCGCGGCTACTGCTGGGCGGCGTGGACAGCGCGCGCGCCAGGTCGACGGCGCCGGGGACGGTGCTGGCGCAGAGGCCGGCCGCGGGTGAGCGGGTGCGCCCCGGGAGCTTCGTCTCCATCACCCTAGCCCAATCACTGCGCGTGGCCATGCCGTCGCTGGTGGGGCGCCCGGTGGCCGACGCGCGTCGGGCGCTGGGGGAGGCGGGGCTGCGCGCCGGCGGGGTGACCGAGCGGGAATCGCGGGGGGCGGCCGGGCGCGTGCTCACGCAATCCATCCCCGCCGGCACGCAGGTCTCCCCGGGCACCGCGGTGGACCTCGCCGTCTCGCGCATTCCCGCTGCGCGGACCGACACCGCGCGCCGCGACACCGTGCGGCGGGACACGCTGCCGCGCGACACCGCCCGGCAGGACACGGCGGCGCCGCAGCGGCCAGACACGCTGGTGTCCACCACCCCGCCCGCGCAGACGCCTGTCGATACGGCGCCGACGCCGGTCGTCGTCAACGGTCAGCCGGCGGGCACGCCGACGGGGGCGAGGGAAGAGACGCCGGCGCGGCGTCCGGCGCGGCAGACCGGAGCTCCGGCGCGGAGCGACGTTCCGCGGGAAGTGCTGTGGGGGGCGATCGCGTTGCTCGTGCTGGCCGCGGGGGCGGTCCTCTACCGGCTGAGCCGGCGCGGCGCGCGGCCGCCGGTTCGGGCCACGCCGGTCTCGCCGGCGCCGGTGTCGTGCGCCGTGCGGCTGAGCGTGGCCGGGGGCGAGTGGGAATCCACCACGGAGACGGAAGCGGCGGGGCCGCCGCTCGGCGGAAAGCTGCGGCTCAGTGTCAACGTCGGGCAGCCCATGGCGATGGCGCAGCCGGCGGGTGCGGACGCGGACGCGGCGGCGTTGGGCCCCACCCGCGTCGCCGTGCGGGTGGGGGACGGCGCGGCGGGGGCAGGGACGATGGTGGTGATGGACGATGGCGCGCCGGCGCTGTCTGGCGCGGGTGTGCAGGTACAGGTGCGCGATGGGGCGCCCACGTTCACGGTGGACGACGACAAGCCGATCCTCCTGGGCAGGAGATGATGTGATGGACGAGAACCGCAACACCACCGTGCGCGACGCCGTGGACTTCGACGGCGGGTTCGCGCAAAAGCTGGCGGCCGCCGTGCGCGAGAAGCTGGGCGCGGTGAAGGGGCTGGTGAGCGAGCCAGTGCTCGAGGCCGCCATTGGCCGCGTGGTGGAGGCGGCCGCAGCGCGCCTCGACACGCCGCTGGCCGACCTGCTCACCGCCGCCTGGGCGCGCTACCCCGAGATCCAGGCGCTGGCCGACGCGCGCAGGAACCCGTCCGACCAGGAGACCATCGCCGAGCTGTCCAAGCACAAGTTCGGGTGGACGCACCGGCCGCAGATCGAGGTGGTGATCAACGAAACCACCTCCATCCCCGTCCCGCTGGGGGTGGAGATCGGGGTGACGGTGCTGGGCGGGGTGCTGGTGGTGAAGGGCGGCCGCTTCCGCGAGCTGCGCGCCGGCCGCGTGGCCGTGGCCGCGTCGGTGGCGATGGGCGACCAGGTGCTGGCGAAGCGCGACAAGGAGGTGAACCTCCCCGCCGTGCTGCGCTTCGGCGATGCCGGCGTGGCGATCCGCGAGCCGGCGCCCGTCCCGGCGGTGAAGATCGCCGCCACCGAGGCAGAGGCGGCGGCGGTCGGCTCCTGACGGGCGGCCGGGCGGACGAGCGGCGGCGGTTCGGCGGGTCCGAACCGCCGCCGCCCTCGTTCTTCCACCTGCCGCGACCGACGAGGTGAATCGGGTCGGAATGGCGCCGGGCTTCTGGAAATGTAACGCCGTGCGTGCGCTTTGTCGCAATCCGTTGCAGCCGGTACTCCGGATGCACCGCTGCGACTTCGCGCGATTGTGTTGCGTGGGATCGACTTAGGTGCGGCGGCCCGCCGCGGCGTGGATCTGGCCCTTCCGATTGGCGCCCATCGCGGGGCACACCGCCCAACCTGCCGAGATCCCCATGCCGAACCGCCCCTCCGCTCGCCCGGCCGCCGCCACGCTCCTGCTGGCCGCGCTCGCCCTGCTTCCCACGGCGCTCCACGCGCAGCGTTCCACCGCGGCGCTCTCGCTGGGCATGATGCTCCCCTCCGCGCGCGCCCCGCTGGCCACCGTGGTGGTCCCCGACGTTCGTGGGCAGACGCTGTCGGGTGCGGCGGCGCGGGTGGCCGTGGCCGGGCTGGTGCCGCGGCACGCCGCCTCCACCACCGGCAACGTCGACACCTCACCGGTACGGCGGCAGTGGCCGCGCGCCGGGCAGCGCGTGCCCGAGGGCACCGTGGTGGCGCTCGAGCTGGGCACCCCGCTCGCCGCGCTGGCCGCCGCCACCGAACGGGTGGCGGGTGGTGCGGCGGCGGAAAACCCCGGGATGGCGCGCCTCGCGCGCGCTTCGCTGAGCGCCGGCGTTTCCACTCGCACGTCTCCGCCGCGTGCGCGCGCGGCGGCGTGGTGGGCGGTGGCGGTCACGGCGGTGCTGGCCGTGGTGGCGGCGCTGGGCGGCGACACCGAGGCCAGGCCCACGGCGGCCGCGCCGCGCGGCGCGGCCGCGGGCGGGACGTACCCGGCCCTTCCCGCGCAGGCCGATCGCGAGCCGGACGGCCCGTTGGGCGGCGTGTGGCTGAGAGCCCGCCGGCGGCCCCCACGCCTGGTCGTGGTCTCGCGCGAGGCCGTTGCCGCCGGCGCCGAAAGGATGAACGCCTGAGGTGACGTCGGCGGCGGACCGGCCGAGGGCCGCCGACGCCCCGCGAACGCCGCCGTCGCCCCGCGACGCGCCGAATGCCGCACGCGCCCGAACGGGTACGCGTGCTTTTGGAGCTTCATGTCGAGGATCGTTTGCCGGTTCGCGGGCCCGGGGCCACGGTCGGGGCCCAAAGATGGGCGTCACGGTTGCGGGGTGGTGCGCGTTGTGGGTTGAGCGATGGGATGGTTCTATCGAACGGCTTCCTGATTATCACCACCCGCCACGCTGGAGCACGCAGATGAAGCCCACCCGGCTCGCCGCCGCGTTCGCGCTCTGCTGCGCCACTGCTGCCTGCGCCGACGTCGCGCTCCCGGCAGGGCTGCATCCGCGGCCTGAGCCGGTGACGCAGGACGCGGCCGTATCGACGCCCGTGCCCGCCATGGCTCGCGGCCGCGGAACGTGAGGATCCGTATCTGCCAGTTCGCCAACCCATCGGCCAGGCCCGTGGCCATGTTCGTGGTGGATGGGTGGAGGATGACGCACACCGACTTCCATCTGCTGCACCTGGACCCCACCGACATCCAGGCGGTTTCGATCGTCAAGGGTCTGGACGCCGTCCGGCGCTACGGCGAAGGCACGGGAGATGGCGTCGTGATCGTCACGACGCGTGCTGCGGCATCGCCGTGACCGCGAGATCCACCGCGACGGAAGAACCCCTCGCCGGCACGCCGGCGAGGGGTTCTTCGCATCCGTCGGTGGTGCTCCGGCTTCAGGAGCCCGGGATGATCCGGACGTGCGTGGCCACGTACTGCGGTGGGAAGGAGCGGAGCTCCGCGCCCGTGTGCCGGGCCCGGATCCGCGCGCCGGGCACGAGGTCGCCCGCGCCTCCGCGCCGCGTGGTGCCGTCGGCGCGCTCGACCTCCACCACCGTCGTGACCCCCACCCGCACCACCGCGCGCCCCTCACCGGCCGGCGCCCTGCCCGCGGGGTCCACCGTCACGTGCGTTTCCGCCGTGCCGGCGTCCACCGCGGCGATCACGCCCTGCAGCTCCCGGTCAGGCACGGGTGCACCCGCCCGGCCTGCGCACGAGGCGGGCGACGGTTGCGGCATCACCGATCCGCCTCATGCCGTCACCTCCCCCCGTGCGCCTGGCCGAGCCTGCTCAGCAGCCGTAGCCGGGGCGGCAGAGGCTGTTCAGCGCGCCCAGGTCGGCCTCGATCCCGCTGAGGCGGCTGGAGTAGGTGGTGGTCCAGTCGCTCCCCGGGCCGCCCCACATCACGCCGTGCAGCTGCACGTCGTTCTCGGCCGCGCCGGCGCCGCCGATGTACACGTACACCGGCGAGCCGCTGTCGCCGCCCTCCGACCACACCTTGGAGATGTCCTGGCAGCGCAGCACGCCGATGGTCACGCACGAGTTGGTGACCAGGCCGTAGGTGGAGCCGCTGGTGCGGCCGGTCTTGTCGAGGTAGCTGTTCACCGGCAGCGTGCCGGTGTAGCGCCCGATGATGTCGAACTCGCCGATGGTGGTGAGGCTCGGCGCGGCGCTCCCCGTGGCCCAGTTGGTCCGCGCGATCCCGCCCTGGCCGATGGTGCGCGTGCCGTTGTGGCTCACGAAGATCGCGTCGGACAGGCGGCACGAGGCCACGCCGCTCACGCAGGCGTACAGCGCGCGGTCGGCCACCTCGTTGCCCACCTGGTTGCCGGCGGCCACGGTGTTCTGGTAGATGGCCACGCCGTCGTTGGCGTACTGGGTGGTGGAGCAGTGCGAGTTGGTCACGAAGATGTTCGCGCCGTTCGACACGCGCTTCGCGTTGAAGCCCGCCGTGCACAGGTACTGCCCGAACGCGATCTGGATGCCGCCCACGAAGGTGGTGAAGCGGTCGCGCACGGTGGCGCGCACCTCGGGCGCCGCCTGCGTCTGCGTGCCGATCGCGTCGGCGGGGATGCCCAGGCGCACGGCCTCGGCGCGCACCACGCCCGCCGCGCCGGCGCCGCTCACGCCCAGCAGCACGCGGTTGTTCACCTCGTCCACGTCGATCAGGTACACGCCCTCGCGCGACAGCAGCGGGTTGAGCTGCTCGGCCCAGTCCTTGAGCTGCGCGAAGTCGTAGGTGGCGGGAAGCACCCGCGGCGCCGCCGACGCCTTGATCGCCGCCAGCGGCAGCCGGTTCGACCGCGCCACGCCGATGTTCCGCATCACGTACGCCTGCGCGGCCTCGGCCTGCTCGGGGTTCACCACGCGCACCACCGGGGTGCCGTCGGTGCCCAGGTAGTAGCCGGCATACCCGGGGATCTCCTCGCGCGCCACGCGGGCCTGCTCGTCGTCGGTGTCGCGCACGCGGTCGGGCGCGGAGATGGGGGTGGTGGGTACGCTGGGCTGGGGGGTGACCAGCGCGTCCGACCTGTCGCACGCGGCGGTCGCCAGCATCGCGAAGATTGCGGCCGGAACTGTCTTCGTGAACCTCATGCGCGTCCTCTCCAGTGGATATTGGGGGATACAGCAGGATCAGTGGATGATCAAATGTGTTCGTAAAAAGATAGAGGCGCAAGGGGTAGAAAACATATTGTTATTCTGTCGCAGCAGGGCGTATCAGATGTTTAGCGCAAGCCCACGCGCCCGCGGAAACTCACGTAGGATCCTAACCGAAGGCTGCATCGCCGTTTACGTCGCCGATGCGGGGAAGGTAGGGAATTCGAACGCTCCTCATCCTCGGCAGTAGATCGAATAATGTCACTTCCATACTGGTGATCATCTACCGGGCTGTTCTTTTTCCTATCCGTCGGCAAGGGCATTCATGGGAATAAAACGAGCGGTTGCGTGGTTTATCTGCCTCTAGCCGGACATCCGCGGGGCCTGTGGAGAAGCTCTCTGGGCGGAGTCCCTCAGACGCGGAACTCCCTCGCCGTCGACGACGGCAAGGGCTCCGATGATCGGACGGAGCGGCGCGGCCAGGAGCTCGCGCGCTTCCGCACACTCGCGCACCCGCCCGGCAGGTACCGCGGCTCCGCGCTACAGCCCGTAGATCGGCCTCACCTTCGCCTCGAGGTAGCGCAGCAGCGGCTCGTGGCTCAGCGGCCGGCCGGTCATCCGCTCGCACAGCTCGGGGGCGGTGTAGCGGCGGCCGTGGGCGTGCACGTTCTCCTTCAGCCACGCCAGCAGCGGCCCGAACTCGCCGCGGCGCAGGTCGTCGTCCAGCGCGGGAAGCGCCTCGCGGATCGAGGCCCAGAACTGCGCCGCGTACAGGTTGCCCAGCGTGTAGGTGGGAAAGTAGCCGAACGCGCCCATCGACCAGTGGATGTCCTGCAGGCAGCCGTGGGCGTCGTCGGGCACCTCCACCCCCAGGTCGGCGCGCATGCGCTCGTTCCACGCCGCCGGCAGGTCGGCCACCTTCAGGTCGCCCGAGAGCAGCGCGCGTTCCAGGTCGAAGCGCAGCATGATGTGCAGGTTGTACGTCGCCTCGTCGCTCTCGATGCGGATCAGGCTGGGGCGCAGCGCGTTCATCCCCCGGTAGGCCGTGTCCACGTCCAGCCGGCTCAGCTCGGGCACGGCGTAGGCGCGCTGGATCTCGGGGAGCGCCCATTCCCAGAACGGGCGCGAGCGGCCCACGAAGTTCTCCCACATCCGGCTCTGGCTCTCGTGGATGCCGGTGCTGGCCGCCTGGGCCACCGGCTGGCCGAAGTGCGCGGCCTTGGGCAGGTTCTGCTCGTAGAGCGCGTGCCCCGTCTCGTGCATGGTGCCCGAGAGCGCGCTGGGGAACTGGTCCTCGGCGTATCGCGTGGTGAGGCGCGTGTCGCCGGGCGCCATCCCGTCGCAGAACGGGTGGGCCGAGATGTCCAGGCGCCCCGCCTCCAGATCGAAGCCCATCCGCCGCACGATCCCCTGGTTGAACGCGGCCTGGCGCTCCACCGGCACCCGCGCGCTCTGCCACGCGGTGTCGGGTGCCACGCCGCTCGCGGCCACGTCGCGGATGAGCGGTGCCAGCCCCGCGCGCAGCGCGTCGAAGGTCGCGGTGACGCGGGCGGTGGTCATCCCCGGCTCGAACTCCTCCAGCAGCGCGTCGTAGGCCACGCCGTCGGCGGCCCAGCCGTACGCCTCGGCCTTGCGCCGCACCAGCTCCACCGTCTTCTCCAGCCAGGGGGCGAAGGCGGCGAAGTCGTTCTTCTCGCGCGCCTCGCGCCACACGTGCATGGCGCGCGAGCTGTTCTCGGTGATCTCGTGCACCAGCGCCGAGGAGAGGCGCGTGGAGCGCTCGAAGTCGCGCCGCAGCTCACGCACGTTGGCGGCGGCGGTGGGGTCGGCGGCCAGCGACGCGTCGGCCTCGCACTGCGCCAGCAGCTCGGCCACGCGGGGGCTTACCTGGCGCTCGTGCACCATCGTGGAGAGCATCGCCAGCTGCTCGGCGCGGAACGCGGCGGCCGCGGGCGGCATGAAGGTCTCCTGGTCCCACCCCAGCAGCGAGGCGGCGGAGCCCAGCGTCGCGGCCTCGCGCGTGAGGCGCATCAGCTCGGTATAGGCGGCCGGGTACGAAGGCGTGGCGGCGGTGTCGGTCATCGGGCGTTGCGATCGGGGGATGAGAAGGAGCCCGTGCTCACGGTCGTCTGCCGGGCCCCGGCTGCGGATCTCGCACGCTGCACGAAATCCGCCTGCGCTCCGTACGCGGCAGATCGAACCGTACCGGATGCGCATCCATCACCCTCTGCGGCGCGGATTCCGGCCTGGAAACATCGACAGCCGGCGCCCGGGCCGCCAGAGCGCGTCAAGCTGGCGAGAGCCGGCCGGGTTGGCCGACCCCGTCGAACCGTCTCGAGGGATGGCGCTGCTCTCGGCAGTCTGCGGTCGGGTATTCGGACGATCTCGCGCCCGTGTGGAAGCTCGACGGGCTATTCGCGCGGCGCCCCGATCCCGAATATCGCGCAGAGGCGCTCTTCCAACGCGGCGAGCGTCGCGGCGTCGATTACGTACGGCGTCTCGCCGGCGATGTCACTGTCGTACCATACGGACTGGATCAGCTCAACGGGGAGGACCGCGCGAGTCGTCGGCTTCGCAAAAACGCGCAGCCATTCCTCGTCCTCCGCGTGAGTGCCGTGCTCCGCTCCCTGAACCGCGTCGCTACGAAAGATGGGGACCAGCAACTGATAACGGTTCTCCCGCGAGTAGACGTGCTCCGTCAGCACCACCGCAAATGCCGTGTGGAGATAGGTTGCGATCGCGTCCCTCAGCCGCACGATACGTCCCCGTCGAGAACCCGCGGGCGCTCCGGGACGCAAACACGTGCCCGTGCCGATTCCCAGCGCGTCATGCAGCGCATGCTGGAACTCCGGAAGCGACTTCCCCAGAGTTCCCAGGTGTGGAGGAAGTTGGGGGTACTCGACCTGGATCAGCACTCCCGGGAAGAAGAGCGTTCTCGCTCGGAGGCCGTTTGCGTTGACGCCCGATGACACCGGCATCACTTCGACGCATGCTGCTCCCGCCCACCGCTCGGTTTCACGGGTGCTTCCGTATGCTAATACCCCCAACTTCGATGGATCGCAGGAGCTCGCCAGCCCAAATGGGCGCGGCTTGTCCGAATTCAACCATGTAGCGCCTCCCGGCATCAAGAAAACATGGCCAGGGTGGACGCCAAGCGAAATCGATTGGGAGAATCGAAGTGAGACATCGGCTTCATTCACGTAAGGACCTATAAGGAACCTACAGGAAGACGTGCTCGACCCATCAACCCAACGGGGCAGGGTGATTTGTCCGGCGGCCCGTGCGGCTACTCGCTCATTTCGATCGGGCGGTATAGCCGTTCGATCTCTTTCCCAGTGGCCTCTTGTGACATCCTCATCATCTTTCGAAGAAACGCTCGTTCTTCCTCATCGGGATCGACGGACGGTTCGTGTGGGCCTGCCCCCTCGGTGTGATGGAGTGGCGGGGTAATCTCTTCGGTCTTCAGCGGTACGTTCATTGGGTGCTCCCATTGGAAGTCGAACAAAAGGTACATATGATCCGAGGAGCCGACAAGAGCCACGGCGCGAAACGCGCGGAAGCGGCCAGCGGGGGGACGATGCCGGTCAATCGCGTGGCGGAAGCCCTGTACCCACGAGGGAATCCGTGCGCTCGAACTCGGCCAGGGGGCCGCGGCGGCCGGTGCGGGGGGTGAAGAGGCAGTGGTAGCGGCTGGCGCGGCCGGGCTCGCCCATCCACAGCTCCACCCGCCAGCGGTTGAAGACGGCGGCCACGCGCGTTACCGTGGGCGCGTGCAGGCGGCGGAGGTCGGCGGGGTCGCGCACCACCCATCCATCCATGCCTCGCGGGCCCAGGTACAGGTCGTCTTCCTCGCGGGGATCGGCGCCCGCGGCTCGCGCGGCCTCGGCGCAGGCGATCGCCGCCTGGCGGAAGGTGGCGGGCGACCAGCCCACGCGGCCTACCGCGTGCGACCACTCATGCGGGTTGCGGACGGCGTGTGCCTCGCCGCCGGCGATCACGGCGAGGGCGCGGACGGACGGGCCCCCGCCGGGCGGCGCGAACGTGCCCCAGTGGTAGCGGAACGCGGGGATCAGGGCAGAAGGGGTGACGATCACGCGCAGGCTGTCGCGCAGCATCGGCCGCACCTCGGCCGGCACCCGCGGGCTCAGGGTGCGCGCCAGCACCTCGCGCGCGGGGTCGGGGACGCCGCGGGTGGTGGCGTGCGGCGCGGGCGCGTCGGCCGCGCAGGCGGCGCACGCGACGAGCGCCGCCAGCGCGAGCACCGGCGGCGCGTTTCGCCACGAGGGGCGGGTCACGCCGGTCAGACGCGAAGCTCGGGCGCCTGCCCGCTGGCCGCCTCGGGGTAGCGCTCCAGCACGGGGTCCACCCACTCGGCCAGGAACTCGTCCACCTGCTGCGGGGCGCGGCCCACGTACAGCTCGGGCCGCAGGTCTTCCTCCAGCTCGGCGCGGGTCACGCCGAACGCCGGGTCGGCGGCGATGCGGTCCATCAGGTCGTTGGGCCGGCCGTGCTGCTTCACCTGGCGGCCGGCCTCGATGCTGTGGACGCGCACGCGCTCGTGCAGGTCCTGCCGGTCGCCGCCCTTCTTGGCGGCGCGCATCATCAGGTTCTCGGTGGCCATGAAGGGCAGCTCCTCCATCAGCCGCCGCCGGATCATCTCGGGATACACCACCATCCCGCCCGCCACGTTGTGCATCAGCAGCAGCACGCTGTCGACGGACAGGTACGCCTCGGGGATGGCGATGCGCTTGTTCGCCGAATCGTCCAGCGTGCGCTCGAACCACTGCTGCGCGGCGGTGAACGCCGGGTCGAGCGAAAGGACGATGGCGTGGCGCGCCAGCGCGTTGATCCGCTCCGACCGCATGGGGTTGCGCTTGTAGGCCATGGCGCTGCTGCCGATCTGGTGCTCCTCGAACGGCTCTTCCACCTCCTTGAGGTGCGACAGCAGGCGGATGTCGTTGGCGAATTTGCTGGCGCTCTGCGCGATGCCGGCGAGCGTCGACAGGCAGGCGTAGTCCGTCTTGCGCGTGTACGTCTGCCCGGTGACGCCGTACACCTGCTCGAAGCCCATCTTCTGCGCCACCAAGCGGTTGAGGCGTTCCACCTTCTCCCCGTCGCCCTCGAACAGGTCCATGAAGCTGGCCTGCGTGCCCGTGGTGCCGCGCACGCCGCGGAAGCGCAGCGTCGCCAGGCGGAACTCCACTTCCTCGAGATCGAGCAGCAGGTCCTGGATCCACAGCGTGGCGCGCTTGCCCACCGTCGTCGGCTGCGCGGGCTGGAAGTGGGTGAAGCCGAGCGTCGGTAGATCCTTGTGCTCCCGCGCGAACGCCGACAACGACGCGACGACCGACGCGATGCGCGCGGCGACCAGCTTCAGCGCCTCGCGGTGCTGGATCAGGTCGGTGTTGTCGCCGACGTAGGCGCTGGTGGCGCCCAGGTGGATGATGGCGCGCGCCTCGGGCGCCTGCTCGCCCAGGTGGTGGACGTGCGCCATCACGTCGTGCCGCACCTCGCGCTCGAGCTCGGCGGCGCGCTTCAGGTCGAAGTCGTCGAGGTGCGCGCGGATCGCGTCCACCGCCGCGTCGGGGATGGGCAGCCCCAGCTCGCGCTCGGCCTCGGCCAGCGCCAGCCACAGCCTGCGCCACGTGCCGAACTTGAACTGCGCCGAGAAGACGTAGCTCATCTCGGGCGACGCGTACCGCTCGGTGAGCGGGTTGGAATATCGGTCGGATGCCATCGTCTTTGGGTTTGGATTACTTCAGGTTCGATGCGTCACGCCGCCGCTTCGCCACGGCGGAGGCGGCGCCGGCCAGCTGCCGGCGGATTGAGCGCGCGTCGCACCAACGGATCAGCACGCCGTGCCCGGGCCCGGCTCCGATCGCACGGACGTCGTCTCCTGCTGACACCGGCCGCCGATCCGCTTCCGTGATCTGGGCTCCTGACACCGCCGCAGGCAACGAAACTACGGGACACCGTCTCGCCAGGCTACCATCGGAGCCTGCCTGACACGTGTGCGTCCCACCACCCCCTCCGCCCGCCAATCCTCCCGTCCGCGCGTTCCTCCCGCCGTATCCCGTCGAATCCGCCACGAGCCCTGCAGGACCGAAGCGGGGAAATCGCGGGTCGCGGTCCGACCTAAGATCCGGCGGCAAGCGTGCCCGGTTCAGGCGCTGAAAAGCGGCGCCGCGAGCCGTCGCATACGCTGCTCGGCGTCCTCCGGATCCACCGTGCCGCCGACCCAGGCCCATCCACCTCGGGAGCCCTGCCGTGGCGTCCATCTTCGTCTCCTACCGGCGCAGTGACGCGGCGTACGCCGTGGACCGGCTGGCCCGTGACCTGGACGCGTGCTTCGGCGCCGGCGCCGTCTACCAGGACACCATGGGCGGGATCGGCGGCGACGACGTGTGGCAGCGCATCCGCGGCGAGCTGGCGGCGGCGTCGGTGGTGCTGGTGGTGGTGAGCCCCGAGTGGTTTTCCGCCATGGTCGTACCCGGTAACTACGCCCGCCGCGAGGTGGAATGCGCGCTCGCCGGCGGCGCGCGCGTCGTCCCGGTGCTGGTGGGCCCGGCGCCGTCGTGGCCCGGGGGCGAGGGGTTTCCCGCGTCGGTGCGCGCGCTGTCGGACCGCCTGTGCGCGCTGAACTGGATGCGGCTGCGCCCCGACCCCGACTACGACGGCGACCTCGAACGGCTGTGTGCCGATCTCGAAGCCAGCGCACTGCTCACCCGCCGCCCCGGCCGCCCGGCCGCCCGCGCAAGCACCGCCGCCGACCGAGCGCTGGCCGAGTCGCGCGAGCTGCTGCTGGCGGGCCGCCCCGCCCAGGCGGCGTCCAGCGCCCGGCGGGTGCTGGACGCCGACGGGCTGCACCCGCGCGCCAACCTGTACCTGGCCGTGGCCCGCGCGGCGGGGCGCAGCCTGAAGATGCTGTCGTGTGGCGACGCGGCGGGGATCGAGGCCGCGCTCGAGACCGCCGCTACCTCGCCCGAGGCGCCGGTGTCGGCGTCCGCCCGGTGGCTGCTGGCCGTGCTGCGGCACGACTACCACTTCCAGAACGGCATCGCCGTCACGCCCACCTTCGCGCAGACGGCCGCGGAGCTCGCTCCGGCCCTCCGCGCGCGCGTCGACCGGCCGCTGGTGAGCCTGGTCCCGCACTCCGACCGCATCCGGCGGATCCTGGCCGCGGGATAGCGCGCCTCCCTCCCACCTCGTCCCGGGGAATTCGCATGCGCAGGATCATGACCGTTTCGATCGCCCTGGCCCACGACCTGGACCAGGAGTTCCTCTCGCCAGCCGTGGCCGACGCGCTGGGGCTGACGGTAGGCCACGTGCGCGGCACCAGCGAGGTGGTGCGCCTTGTCCCGCGCCTGGAGTGGCTCATCCTCACGCCGCCCGACGACGAGGTCAGCTACTCGCCGTGGCTGCTGGTGGCCCACGAGGGCCTGCTGCACGTGTTCGTGCTGTCGGGGTGCGTGGAGGTGCCGCTCAAGCTGGAGCCCCGGCTCGACTCGGGTGCGATGGCGGCCGACCTGCTGCACGCGCTGAAGGCGCTGGGCGCGCGGCTGTCGAACCAGGCCATCGTGGGCCGGCGCGACGCGCTGGCGCCCCGGCGCTCGCTGGGCGAGGTGATGCGCGGCCCCGACGCGCCGGCGCGCAAGGGGTGGGTGATCCACGACCCCGTCTCGGGGCAGACGCTGGCGCTCTGGCGGCTGGAGGGCCGCATCGTGGCGGTGTGGCTCACCTATAGCAACGAGAGCCCGTTCCTGACACAGCACCGGATCTACTGGAACGGGGCGTACGGGCTGCACTGGTCCGACCCGCCGCGCTACGACCTCCTGATCACCGCGGCCGACCGGCTGCGCCTTTCGGGCGACCAGCGCCGTCGGTGGGACTACTTCTTTCCCCCGCTCACCGAACGACTTCCGCACAACCTGCGCATCGCCCGGCGCGACGCCACGGTGGCGGCGATCGGCGAGTGGGTGTGGATGGATCGGTGCGTGGCCGCCGCGGCGGCCGTGATCGGGGTGGGGCTGACCGTGCTGGGCGGCACGGCGTGGGCGGCGGCCGTGCTGGCGCTGGCCGCGCTCGCGCTGCTGATGCGCACCACGCTGGGACAGCTCGCCTTCGGCCCGCCCGACCCGGCGGCCGGGCCGCGCCGCTGGGTGGGCGACCGCCGGGTCGCACTGTCGGCGCGCGGCGGGCTCGACGTGCACGACCACACCCTGCTGAACCACTTCCGCCCGCCGCCGGGCCCGCAGCGCCCGGCGCGGACGCTGAGGCGCGCGCTGCTCGAAGACCTGTCGGCGCTTTCGCGCTTCCAGGTGGCGGCGATGCTGGCCGCCGGGGTGATGGCGGCGGTGTTCCTGCTGCGGCTGGCCGGGGTGGCGGTGCCCGACGGAGCCTGGGTGCCGGCCCCGCTCCTGGTGATGCTCGGCGCCGACCAGGCGCTGGGGTGGGGGACGCTGTGGAAGATGAAGCGGACGCACGGCGGGCCGATGGGCGAGCCCGCAACGGTTTCGGCCGGGGGAGTGGCGGCGGGGGTGATCGGGGTGCTGCTGGTGGCGCGGGGCGCGTTCGCGCTGGCCGGCTTCGCGCTGGTGGCGCTCTCGGCGATCGGGCGGACGCTCGCCCTCCTGCGCTTCCGCGAGCAGCTGGAGGAGGAGCGCGACATCTTCCAGGGGGAGCTGGACGGGCTGCTGGCGCAGGTGCCCACCCGCGTGCCGACCGACGAGGAGATCGACGCGTGGATGGACGCCGACCTGGCCGAGCTGGACCGCCGCTCGGTCGACGAGCTGCACATCGACCCCGCCTGCCTGACGCCGGTGGACGGGCGGCTGGTGCAGACGGTGGCCATGGACGGAGCGATGCGCGCGGAGCTGGACGGCGGGCGCGTGCCCCCGGCGGTGCGCGTCACCGCCGGCGCGTGCGGCGTCCAGCTGACGGGGGCGGCCACCGTGCTGCGGGCGGGAAAGCAGTGGGCGGTGGCCAACGGCGGGCCGGCGTACACGCTGACCTCCAAGAACGGCGCGCTGCACCTGTACGCGGGCGAAGACCTGAACCCGCTGGCGCTCAAGGGCGTGCCGATCCTGGGGTGGGGCCAGGTGCAGCCGCCCGACACCTTCGGCAAGGACCGGCTGGCGCGCGACCACCCGCACCGGTTGTCGGCCTGGCGCGTGGGCGCCGACGGGAGGCTGCGGCACGCAGTGTACTACGTCCAGTTTCTCTACTTCGCGGACCGCATGCTGGCGGGCTCGGGCTTCTTCTACGACTTCATCACGGGGATGCCCTGGGGGCGCGAGCGGTCGTCCAACCTCGAGTATCCGTACCGCAACGTGGTGGGCGTGCAGGACGCACCGGTGAAGAACGACGCCCTCGACGAGCTGCTTTCACAGGCGCCCGGCACGCTGGCGACCACGCTCTTCCAGCTCCAGGTGGTCAACGGCCATTCGATCCGCATCGCGCTGACCGACGAGTTCGTGCTGAAGCGGGTGAAGGAGAGCTTCCGGCTGGCCGCGCGCAACCGCCGCCCCGACGAGGAGGAGCAGCAGGAGGCCGGGCTGGCCGCGGTCCAGCCGCGCAGCTTCCTGGACGCGGAAGAGGAAGACACCGACGCGGCGCGCTCGAAGGCGGTGATCAACTACGTGAAGAACCAGTGGCGCGTCCACGGCCAGGTGAACGCGTAGTGGGGCGCTGCGCCACCGTGGCGGCGTACCGCGGTTTGGCCGCCTTCAGCCCCGCACGATGCCGACGGGCGGTCCGTCGCCGCAGTCCACCCGCAGCAGCTCGCCCGCGTCCACGCCGTACGCGCCCTGCGGCACCGAGAAGTCGCCGCGGCCAGCGTACGAGCGGGCCAGGGTGAGCTCCACGTGCGTGTTCGGGTCCATGATCGGGCTGGGGCACGCTACCCCCGTCCCCGAAGCGACCATCGGCGACCCGTCGCTCCGGATGAAGCGGTCCGGCGCGCCCTCGGCCCGCCGCAGCACGGTGGTGGGGTAGTTCATCACCATGGTGCAGGCGGTGAGCCCAACCGTGCCCAGGATCATCACACAACCGGCAAGCACTCGGGACGTGATCGTAACCAGGGTGGTGTCGGAGCGGTGAATTCCGGGCGACCGTCGATCAGCACGCCACGTCGATGCCGCACCCGCACGTGGAGCCGGGGCACGAATCGTTGTTCGACCAGCCGATCGGGCAGCGGCACTGGCTGAGATCCGGGCCGCCGCCGGTGATCTCGGGGCCGCGCACCCCGGCCGATCCCGTTGAATCGGAAGCGGTCGCGAAGGTGGACACTTCCAGGTCGTCCAGGCGGATGCGGAGCTCCTTCATCGAACCGTCAGGTCAGGGCGGATCTCGTTCCCGATCTCACGCCTTCACTCCACCAGGCGCAGCCGCGGCTTGCGTGGCGGCGGCTTCTCGCCTGCGTCCGCCGGATACGTGACGGCGGCGAGGAAGAGGCCCTCGGGCGGGGCGGGGGGACTGGTCTCCAGCCCCGGCGCGCCTTCCAGCAGGTCGGCGAGATGGTTGGCCGGGCGTTCGCCCAGGCCCACGTCCACCAGCGTGCCCACCAGGTAGCGCACCATGTGGTGCAGGAAGCGGTTGGCGGTCACGTGGAACTCGAGGCCCAGCCCCTCCCACGGCGCCCAGTGGGCGTCGGACACGATGCAGCGGTCGCCGCGCTCCTCCTGGCCGGCCTTGGCGAACGCCTTGAAGGAGTGGTCGCCGATGATCATCCCCGCCGCGCGCTCCATCTCGCCCAGGTCCACCGGGCGCAGCAGCGGCCAGCACCAGGGCGCGTGGAACGGGCTGTCGGCGTGCTGCGCCAGGCCGATGCGGTAGACGTAGCTGCGCGCCGCCGCGTCGTAGCGCGGGTGGAAGTAGGGCGCGGCCAGGACCGCGTCGGCCACCCACACGTCGTCGGGCAGCAGCGCGTTCATCGCCCGGCGCAGGGCGTGCGCGGTCCAGCGCTCGGGCACGTCGGCGGCGGCCACCTGGCCGGTGGCGTGCACGCCGCTGTCCGTGCGCCCGCTGCCGATCACCGCGGTGGCGCGGTTGGTCAGCTTGCTCAGGATGCGCTCGACCTCGCCCTGCACCGTGCGCTGCTCGGGCTGCACCTGCCACCCGTGGAAGGCGCGCCCGTCGTAGTGCAGGGTCAGGCGGATGCGGTGGTTTCCGGGCTCGTTCACGGGGCTACAAGCTGCCCGGCGGCCCGCCCCCTGTCAAGCGAACACCCGCGCCCCCAAAGGGCTTCCGCGCGTTGACAGCGGGGGGCGCGCAGCATACCGTTCAACCTCCCCACGCACCCGTGAGAGGGCCCGCAGGAAGGCCGCCGCGCACGCCCCACGCCGCCGTCCTCCCCGCACCCTGTCCCCCGTCCCGCTGCGGTTCATGAACCTGCTGGTCCGCCTGCACGACGCGGTAGACGACGAGACCGTGCTGAACCGCCTGCTGCCGGTGCTGGCGCACGGCGGCCGGCGCGTGGCCTACGCCGCCTACGACGACCACGCCGCCGTGCTCACCCGCCGCTGGGCCACGCCCCCCGACGGCGACGGCCTGGAAGAGGCGACGCTGGAGATGGAGCCCGAGCGGCTGCACACCCTGCTGGCCGACGACGCCGGCGGCGACCGCCCGCTGCGCCCCGTGGACAGCGCCGCCGCCTGGGTGCTGCGCGACCTGATCCCCGGCATCGAGCCCGACCGCTTCTGGATCCGCGCGCGCTCGGTGGCGCACGACGGGCGCTGGCTGGGCGTGCTGGTGGTGGCCGAGCCGCGCCGCCGCATGCTGCAGCGGAGGAGCGACGACAGCCTGGACGCCGGCGGCGACGTGCTGGAGCTGTGCCTGTCGCGCGCGCTGCTGCTGCGCGAGCGCCAGCAGGCCGAGGAGGCGCGCGCGCAGGCCGTGCGCTCGCTGGCCGCGGCTGCGCCCAGCGAGCGCGTGCGCCAGGCCGAGAGCGCAATGGACGAGGCCCGCCAGGGGCTGGAGGGGATGCGCACGCGGATGGAGGCGCTGGAGGCCGCCGCCGCCAGCGCCACGCAGATGCTGATGGACGCGCACGTGGACATCGACCGCCGCGCGCAGCGCCACCAGCGGCAGACGCGGGTGATGTACCTGCTGCGCAAGCTCCTGGAGCGCAGCGCCGCCGGGATGCCGCCGCAGGAGCTGGCCGACGAGGTGGTGAAGACGGTTTCGGAGGCGTTCGGCGGCAGCCGCTGCTCGCTGCTGCTGATCGACGAGAACGGGCCCGAGCCCGAGCTGCGCCTGGGCGGCGCCGTGGGGCTGCCGCCCATGATCGACGGCGACCAGGTGCGGGTGCCGATGGGGCGGGGGATCTCGGGCGCGGTGGCCAGCAGCCGCATGGCGCTGGTGGTGCGCGACCCCGACGAGGGCGTGACCCACCCGCTGATGCGCGACGCGTGGTACACCGGGCCGGCCTTCGTCTCCCTCCCGCTCCTCTGCCGCGGCCAGCTGCTGGGGGTGCTCAACCTGAGCAACTTCCGCGCGGGCACGGTGGACGACTACGAGGTGGAGCAGCTGCGCCTGGTGGCGCTGTGCGTGGGGCTGCTGGTGGACCACGCGGGGCTGGGCCGCCGCCTGTTCGCGGAGCAGGCCGCGTGAGCGACGGGGTGGAGACTCAGGCCGACCTGGGCGAGCTGATCCGCCAGGCCGCCGTGCGCCCCCTCACCGCGGCCGAGGCCGAGGCGGCGTTCACCGAGGTGATGGAGGGGCGCGCCACGCCGGTGCAGATGGCCGCGCTGCTGGTGGCCATCCGCGTGCGCGGCGCGGTGCCGCGCGAGGTGGCCGGCGGCGTGCGGGCGCTGCGCCGGGCGATGGTGGCCGTGCCGGGCGACGCGGCCGGGCTGGTGGACACCTGCGGCACCGGCGGCGGCGCGCTCACCACCTTCAACATCTCCACCGCCGCGGCGCTGCTGGCTGCCGGCGCGGGGGTGCGGGTGGCCAAGCACGGCAACCGCTCGTTCACCAGCCGCTGCGGCAGCGCCGACGTGCTGGAAGCGCTGGGGGTGCGCCTGGAGCTGTCGCCCGACGAGGAGGCACGCGTGCTGGAGCGCACGGGGATCGTGTTCATGTTCGCCCCTCTGCACCACCCGGCCATGAAGCACGTGGGCCCCATCCGCCGCGAGCTGGGGATGCCCACCCTCATGAACGTGCTGGGCCCCATCACCAACCCCGCTGGGGCGCGGCGCCAGGTGGTGGGCGTGAGCGACCCCGCGCTGCTGGAGCTGATCGCCGGCGCGCTGGCCGAGCTGGGGCACGAGCGCGCGCTGGTGGTGCACGGCCAGCCCGGGCTGGACGAGCTGAGCCCCATCGGCACCACCGAGGTGCTGGAGGTGCAGGGCGGCCGCTGGGAGCGGCGCACGTTCGACCCCGTGGCCGAGCTGGGGTGGGAGCGCTTCTCGGCCGCCGGGCTGGAGGGCGGCGACCGGCAGGAGAACGCCGACCGGGTGGAAGGCGTGCTGCGCGGCACCGTGGGCGGCGTGGCGCGCGCCGCGGTCACGCTGAACGCCGGCGCCGCCGTCTACTGCGCCGACCTTGCGCCCACGCTGGAGGACGGCGTGCGCATGGCCGAGGCGGCGCTGGAGGCAGGGAAGGGATGGGCCAAGCTGCAGGAGCTGCGCGCCGCGGCGGGGTGATTCCCCGTCCGCCGCCGCGGAACCCCTGGATGACCGGGATCGAAGCCATGACGAACCTCACCTCCCGCCGCCGGCTCATGGCGGTGATGTCGGCGGCGGCGCTGGCGCTCACGACGGCGGCGTGCCCGCGCGCCGGGCGCTCCGCCGGCCCCTCTGCCGCGCCCACCGACGGCGCGCAGGTCACCGGCACCTGGCTGCACCGGCAGATGCCCGTGCGCTACACCGAGGCCATGACGCTGCGCACCCGCGCCGACAGCGTGCTGGGCGAGGGGACGTACACCATGGAAGCAGGGCGCTCGGGGAACATGACCATCGTGGGAAAGTGGCACCACTCCGGCGCCGTCAGCCTCGACATCCTGCGCGACACCGGCGTCCGCGAGCGCTGGAGCGGCACGCTGCGCGGCGACACGCTGGCCGGCACCCTCACCATCACTGGCGCCCAGCCGCAGCCGTTCGTGTACGTCCGCCAGCCCTGAACGCCCGCACGGTGCAATCCGGCGGCTGGCTGGGGTGAGACGCCCCGGGTGATGGGAAAGACGAGGGGTCCGCGTGCAGCGCTGCACGCGGACCCCTCGTCCATCCCGCCGATCGCTTCGGGCGAACGGTTGGACTACCAGCTCATGCGGCAGCCGCCGCTCCCCGAGTTGATCCAGTTCTGCTGGATCAGGAAGCTCTTGGTGCCCAGCGTCACGTTCGCCACGCCGCCGTTGGCGGTGGTGAAGGTGGTGCCGAAGTTCCACGCGCACTTGTCGGCGTTCTCGTAGCCGGTGGCGTCGTACCAGGCGTTGCCGTTCATGTCGGTGGTGGTCTCCTCGATCTCGTGGACCAGGACGCTCACCACGGCGTCGCCGTGCGGGTCGGCGTTGGGCGACGCGGTGCCGTTGGAGCAGGCGCTGGCCTTGGCGTAGGCGTCGGGCATGGCGGCGTAGAGCACCTGCCGCGACACGCCGTTGATGGTCACGTTCCCCCAGCTGTGGTACGCGCAGTACTGCGTGCCGAAGCCGCCGCCCAGGTTCACCGTGCCGGCGGTGAAGATGGCGTAGAGGGTGCCGGGGTCGTAGGTCAGCTTGCCGTTGTTGAACGCGTACTGCAGCATGGCCAGCATGTTGGCGTCGCTCACGCGGGTCTTGGTGCTGGGCACGTTGTAGCTGTTGTTGGCCCAGTACTGCGTGTAGTTCACCACGTTGCGGATGGCGGTGCCGGCCGAGTTGGTGTAGGTGGTGTTGATGTTGAAGTAGGGCGAGCCGCCGATGTTGCGCATGAAGTAGCCCACGTTCGAGCCGTCGGCCGTGCCGGCGCCGTTGCTGCCCGGGGTGGGGCCGCCGGGGTAGATGGTGGCGCCCGCCCAGTAGATGGCCGCCACGTTGGTCTGCGCCTGCAGCACCGGCCCGCCGTGGTAGCTGATCCCGGTGCCGGTGGCCTGCGTGGTGGAGCCGTTGGGCTGCGCGCCGCCGTGGTTCAGCTCGTTGCCGTTGTTGGCGAACTGCGGCCCGTTCGGCGAGCGGACGGGGGCCACGCCCAGGTGGCGGGTGGCCTGCGGAGCGTCGGCGGCGCTGGGGCGGGCGGCGGTGGGCTGGCCGGCGTCGCTGCAGGCGGCCAGCAGGAGCGCCCCGGCGGTTGCCAGGGCGAAAGACGGGAGACGGGACATGCGACCTCTTCACACGGTGGATGGCATTGCGGGAGACGCCGGAATCGGCGCCGCACGCGTGTGGACTCACCCGGTGGGAGGCATGTCCGCGGGTTGCGGTGGGTGCCCGTCTCCAATACAAGCCTTGGACCACGTGCAGCGATGGGGTCGACTCATTTTGTTCGGCACCCGCAAACCGACGTTGTGCAATGTCTTACGGCGTTCAGAAGACGGCGGGCTCCATGGTTGGTCAGCCCCTCCAGACCGCGGCCATGCACCATTCTGCGCCGGTCCATCGCCCCACTCGGGGCGAATCGGCCGAGCGTCGTGTGAAGGACGCCGGGCGATACCATCGAAGGGGAGAACGGCGAGCGGCGCGGATGAAAGGAACACACAGGGGCCACCGAACGGCGCCTGCCTCGCCTCTGCGACGGCCCACCCCGCGAGGACGTCCATGCAGTCCGCGAAGGCGGACTTCCCGACGTTCCAGCCGCCGGTTTCAACCGGCGGTGAATCGGCGGTGAATCGGCGGCGGTCGTAGATCTGGCCTTTCCCCACCCATGCCCGCGTGGGAGTCCGCGAAGCGGACTTCGGGCCGTTGTTGCCGCGAATTCCATTCGCCTTCCCGAGCCGGATTCGATCCCCCAGCCGAACTGCGGACCCCAGCCGCACCCACAAAACCAAAAGCGCCCGCCGGAAAACCCCCGCGGGCGCCATCCATCCTGCCTAACGTCGTGCCGTCACCCTCGCACGCCGGTACTTCTCACGGATCCATCTCGCACGACGGTATCCCAGCCTCCGCCGCGCTGCCGCACCTTGCCGCTGGGCTACAGCCCGAACACCGCCCTCAGGTCCCACGGCCCGGGGATGGGCGACGGGGTGGCCGGCTCCAGCACCACCATGCGGCGGTCGGCACGGGAGATCTTGCCCACCACGAACGGCACCGACTCGTCCTTGACGACCATCGCTCTGCTCCTGGCGTAGCGCACGGGTGCCTTTTGCCGCAGCCCCAGGGTGCCCACGCGCCGCTGGGCGGCGCGGCGTGAGCGGAAGCGGGCGCGGTTGCTGGGCATAGGTGCCGGGTTGAGGGCTAGTACTTGCGGATCACGCCGACCACGATGCCCTGGATCTGCACGCGTTCGGCCGGATAGTACATCGGCTGCATCGTGGGGTTCGCGGGCTGCAGGCGCACCCGGCCCGCCGCCTCGCGGTAGAACTTCTTGACCGTGGCCGCCTCGCCGTCCACCAGCGCCACCACCATCTCGCCGTTGTCGGCGGTCTGGCGCGCGTTGACGATGATGTAGTCGCCGTCGCGGATCTGCTCCTCGATCATCGACTCGCCCTTCACCCGCAGCACGTAGTTGTTGCCCCGGCGGATCATGTCGTGCGGCACCGCGACGGTCTCCTGCTCGGCGTAGACCTCCAGCGGCAGGCCGGCCGCGACCGTGCCCAGCAGGGGGATCTCCAGCGCGAGCGAGTTGGGGTCGGTGCGCACCACCTCGAGCGAGCGGCTCTTGTTGTAGTTCTTCCGGAGGAAGCCCTTCGTCTCCAGATTGGTGAGATGCTCGTGGACGGTGGCCAGCGAGGAGTAGTCGAACGCCTGCGCGATCTCCTCGTAGCTCGGCGAGTAGCCGTTGTTCTCGACGAAGCTCTCGACGTAGTCCAGGATCTTCCGCTGCTTCTTGGTGAGCGCCATTGCGCGTCTCCGGTAAGGCTTTCAGGGTTGCTCCGAACAAGAACCGAAGCGAATATACCCGAAGGCATACCGAAGCGCAAGGAAAACGAAACGACGTTGAGCGAAAACATCTTAGACCGCATCGTGGAAGTCAAACGCGACGAGGTCCGCGCCCTCCGGGGCCGGGCCTCGGAGCTTTCTTCGCGGGCGAAAGACGCAGCGCCGCCGCGGGGTTTCGCGGCCGCGCTGCGCCACCCCGCCGAGGTGCGCCTCCTGGCCGAGGTGAAGCGCCGCTCCCCATCCGCCGGCGAGATCCGCCCTGGCGCGGATCCGGTGGAGGTCGCCCAAGCGTACCAGGAAGGTGGCGCCGCGGCGCTGTCGGTGCTCACCGACCGCCAGTTCTTCGGCGGCGAGCTGGATTTCCTGGTCCGCGTCCGCCAGTCCGTAACTCTGCCGGTATTGCGCAAGGACTTCGTGATCGACGCGCTGCAGGTGCACGAGGCGCGCGCCGCCGGCGCCGACGCGGTGCTGCTGATCGTCCGCATCCTTTCCGACGCGCAGCTGGCCGACCTGCACGGGCTGGTTCGCGAGCTGGGGATGGACGCGCTGGTGGAGGTGCATACGGCGGGCGAGATGGAGCGCGCGCTGGCGGCCGGGTGCACGCTGGCCGGCGTCAACAACCGCGACCTCTCCACCTTCGTCACCGACCTGGACCTGTCCATCCGCCTCGCGGCGGCCGTGTCGGGGGAGGTGACGCTGGTGGCCGAGAGCGGGATCCGCACGGCGGCCGACGTGGACCGGCTGGGCGCCGCGGGCTTCGACGCCATCCTCGTCGGCGAGAGCCTGATGCGGCAGCCCGACCTGCGCGCCGCCGCCGCCGCGCTCGCCGGACGGCCCAAGCAGGCGCGCGGATGAGCGGCCAGTGGCCGCCCGCTGTGAAGGTGTGCGGGCTCACGCGGGCGGGCGACGCGGCGGATGCGGTGAACGCCGGGGCGGGCTACCTGGGCGTGATCCTGGCTCCGGGCGGTAAACGCACGGTGACGCCGGAGGCCGCCGCGGTTATCTTTGGCAGCTTGGCCGCGCGGCGCGTGGGGGTGTTCGTGAACGCCACCACCGCCGAGCTTCGCCACGCCGCCGCGGTCGCCGGGCTCCACGTGCTGCAGCTGCACGGGGACGAGCCGCCGGAGCTGGCCGCCGGGCTGCGCGCCGAGGGGTACACGGTGTGGAAAGTGGTGCGCCCGCGCGACGGTGACGAGTTTTCGGCCGCCGCCGTCCGGTACGCGGGCGCGGTGGACGCGCTGCTGCTGGACGGATACAGCGCCGACGCGCGGGGCGGCACGGGAACGTCCTTCCCGTGGCGCGAAGTGGCGGAGCGTCTTTCCGCGCTCCCGCCCGGCCTGGCACTGGTGGCCGCCGGCGGGTTGCGTCCGGAGAACGTGGCCGAGGCCGCGGCCATCCTCCGCCCGGCGGTCGTGGACGTGAGCTCGGGGGTGGAAACCGCGCCCGGCGTGAAGGATCCCGCCGCCGTCCGCGCCTTCGTCGCCGCCGTCCGCGCGCTGGAGAGGTGACGGCCGACCGTCCGGGGAAGTTGTCGATGTTCGCGACATTGCAGCGTCGTCCGTAGACATCACAAGGCTGGGACGCCCGCGGCGGCGGTGGGGAGGGGAACGTCGGCGTCGGGGTGGGATTTGTGACTGAAGTCGCGGCTACAACGGCACGCAGTCCGCCTTCGCGGACCTCGACGGCGGGGTCGCGGACGTGACGGTGCAGGTCGTTGGGTCCGTTGGTGGGAAATGCGAGTGAACTCGCGGGTACAACGGGCACACTGTCCGCCTATGCGGACTTCGACGCGCAGCGCGAACGTACCGGCGCACACACGCGCCTGACGCACCTGTTCGGGGGCCCGTTCGCGCCCCGATACTTGTTTGGACGAAGAAATCATGACGATCCACCTCGAGTCCCACGCCGCCGCGGCGGTGGCCGAAGCGGAGCACACCGGGCGCTTCGGCCCGTTCGGCGGGCGCTTCGTGCCCGAAACGCTGATCGGCGCGCTCGACGAGCTGACGCAGGTCTATGCGGCCGCGCAGGCCGACCCGGCGTTCTGGACCGAGCTGGACGCGCTGTGGCGCGACTTCGTGGGGCGGCCCACGCCGCTCTACCGCGCGCGGCGCCTGGGCGAGGCGTGCGGCGGGGTCGACGTGTTCCTCAAGCGCGAGGACCTGAACCACACCGGCGCCCACAAGATCAACAACTCGCTGGGCCAGGTGCTGCTCGCGCGTCGCATGGGCAAGGAGCGCATCATCGCCGAGACCGGCGCCGGCCAGCACGGCGTGGCCACCGCCACCGCGTGCGCGCTCTTTGGGCTCCAGTGCATCGTGTACATGGGCGAGGAGGACGTGCGGCGCCAGGCGCTCAACGTCTACCGCATGAACCTGCTGGGCGCCGAGGTCCGCCCGGTGGGCAGCGGCACGCGGACGCTCAAGGACGCTACCAACGAGGCCATCCGCGACTGGGTGACCAACGTGGGCGACACGCACTACATCATCGGCAGCGTGGTGGGCCCCGACCCGTACCCGCGGATGGTGCGCGACTTCCAGAGCGTGATCGGCCGCGAGGCGCGCGCGCAGATCCAGGAGATCGAGGGCCGTCTCCCCGCCGCCGTGGTGGCGTGCGTGGGCGGGGGGTCCAACGCCATCGGCATGTTCCACCCCTTCGTGGGCGACGCGGGGGTGGAGATGGTGGGGGTGGAGGCCGCGGGCGACGGCATCGACACCGACCGCCACGCCGCCACGCTCACGCTGGGCAAGCCCGGCGTGCTGCACGGCTGCCTCAGCTACCTGCTGCAGGACGAGCACGGCCAGGTGGCCGCCGCCCACTCGGTGAGCGCGGGGCTCGACTACCCGGGGGTGGGCCCCGAGCACTCGTTCCTCAAGGAGAGCGGCCGCGCGCGCTACACCTCGGTGACCGACGCCGAGGCGCTGGACGCCTTCGGGCGGCTGGCGCGGCTGGAGGGGATCATCCCCGCGCTCGAGTCGGCGCACGCCATCGCCTTCCTGCTGCGCGAGGGGGCGGCGTGGAAGGGGCGCGGGCCCGTGGTCGTGTGCCTGTCGGGGCGCGGCGACAAGGACGTGGCCCAGGTGGCCGACATGACGAGGTGAGTCCGAAAGCGGTAGCAGCTCGCCCCGGAACGGGGCCACTGGTGCAGGATCCCCAGAAAACCGTTGTGAAAGCTGGGGTTGGCGGTTAAGCTATCGCCACCCCACGCCTACACCGCCCGCCACCTCCTCCATGACGGCATCCGCGACCGAGACCCTGTCCCCCGCACCCGGCGGCGCCAACCTGGACGCCGCCGCCGACGTGCGCGTGCAGGTGCAGGAGGTGCTGCGCGGGCTGGCCAAGGCATGGCGCACGCACCTGCTGTACGAGGGGAGCTCGCCCGCGCTCGACCGCATCGTGGAGGCGCTGCGCGACACGCTGCGGCGCACCTTCGCCGAGGTGCCGTTCTTCACCGTGGCGGTGGAAGAGCGCGAGCTGCTGTGGGAAGGCGCCGTGGTGTACCACGGCGAGGACGGCCCCCGCGGCGAGAGCGTGCGCGAGAACCTGGCGTTCACGCTGTACCGCGACGGGGTGCGCGAGCTGTCGCTGCACCGCGGCTTCGAGCGCGAGGAGCTCGACCTGCTGCTGGCGGTGCTGGCCCGCGTGAGCCGCATGCGCGGCGAGGAGCAGGACGACCTGCTCACCCTGCTGTGGGACCACGACTGGTACCACCTGCGCTACCGCTACGTGGAGGCGCTCCCCGAGGGCGCCGTGCTCCCCGACGGCAGCGGCGAGCCGCCCAGGGCCGTGGAGGCCGAGGCGCGCGAGGAGGTGCAGCTGGCCAGCACCGTCTCGCCCGACGACTTCCGCGGCGCGCTCTACTTCCTGGACGCCGAGGAGCTGCGGCGGCTGGAGGCCGAGCTCGCGCGCGAGATGCGGCGCGACCTGTGGGACGACGTGCTCAACGCCCTGTTCGACCGGGTGGAAGACGGCGGCGCGCTGCGGCAGGAGCAGATCGTGGGGATCCTGGGCGACCTCCTCCCCATCCTGCTGGGCTCGGGGAGGCTGGACACGGCGGCGCGGATCCTGGGCGAGCTGGTGAAGATCGCCACCGGCGGCCGGCGCATGGCGGCGCCGGTGATGAAGGAGCTGCGCGGCCTCTTCGAGCAGCTGTCCGACCCCGCCACCGTGGCCGAGCTGGTGCGCACGGTGGAAGAGGCCGGCCCCGCCGTGAGCGAGGCGTCGCTGGGGGCGCTGCTCACCTACTTTCCCCCCGAGGCGCTGGGCCCGCTGCTGAAGGCGGCCGAGACCACCGCGTCGGCCGCCGTGCGCCGCACCGTGCACGCCGCCACCGAGCGGCTGGCCGGCGGCGCGCGCGAGCACCTGGCGCGGCTGCTGCTGGAGCACGACGCCGCCGTGGCCGCGGGCGCCGCGCGGCTGGTAGGGCGGCTGCGCGTGGCCACCGCGGCCGGCGACGTGGCCCGGCTGCTGCGGCGCCCCGAGGCCGCCGCGCGGCTCGCCGCGGTGGAGGCGCTGCAGGAGCTGCGCTCGGCGGGGGCCAGCGAGGCGCTGGAGGGCGCGCTGGAAGACGCCGACGCCCGGGTGCGCGTGGCCGCCGCCCGCGCGCTGGCGGCGCTCCGCTACGCGCCGGCCCGCGCGCGACTTGAGGCGGCGCTCGAGGGCAAGCGCCTGCGCGAGGCCGAGCTCACCGAGCGCATCGCCTTCTTCGAGGCGTACGGCGGGCTGGCCGGGGCCGAGGGGGTGCCGGTGCTGGAGCGCATCCTGAACGGACGCAGCTGGCTGGGCCGGCGCGAGAGCCCCGAGATCCGCGCCTGCGCGGCGCGCGGGCTGGGGAAGATCCGCCATCCCGCGGCCGAGAAGTCGCTGAACGCCGCCGCCGCCGACCCCGACCCCGTGGTGAGGACCGCCGTGAGCCACGCCCTCAAGTCGCTGCGCCAATGACCGACGCGCTCGCCCACCCGGCCGAGGTGCGCACCGCCGCGCACGGCTCCGGCCTGAGCGCCGAAGACCGCGACCTGCAGCGCAAGGGGCGCGACTTCCTTTTCGCGCTGGCCGGGGCGCTGCGCGCGCTGCAGCTCTACCCGCTCGAGAACCAGGCCGTGGTCGACGCGCTGAACGCGCTGGAGGCCGCGGCGATGGGCGTGCTGGGGCACGACGACGAGATGGTGGTGCGCTACGTGGGCGACTTCTTCTTCGTCAACGACATGCGCCTGCGGGTGGACCTGGCCAGCTACGCCACCTACGGCCAGGTGGGGCGCGCGCTGCAGCGCCACCGCATCGGCCAGGTGGAGGTGTTCCGCGGGGCCGAGCGCGGCGAGTGGACGGCGCTGCTGGCGCTGGTCAACAGCGACCCGCAGAACGAGGAAGACCCGTTCGGCGCCTTCTTCGACCGGCTGGGGCGCACCGCGGTGCTGCACCTGGGCGTGGGCCCCGACCGCGAGGGCGAGCGCGACCCCACCGGCGACAAGGGGCGCCAGCTGGCCAAGCGCACCTACGCGCAGACCGTGGCCGTGGCCCGCGAGGCCATGAGCGGGCTGCGCATGGGGCGCGGGGTGAGCCTGCGGCCGGTGAAGCGCGCGGTGCAGGCGATCGTGGACCAGGTGCTCACCAACGAGGCCTCCATCGTGGGCCTCACCACCCTGCGCGACTACGACGAGTACACCTTCACCCACTCGGTGAACGTGTGCATCTTCTCGGTGGCGCTGGGGAAGAAGCTGGGCTTCAGCAAGCACCAGCTGTACGAGCTGGGCCTCGGCGCGCTGCTGCACGACGTGGGCAAGGTGCGCATGCCGCTGGAGCTGATCAACAAGGCCGGCCCGCTCACCCCCGAGGAGTTTCCCGTCCTCCAGGAGCACCCGGCCGAGGGGCTGCTGTCGCTGTTCGAGATGCGGGGCCTTTCCGAGGTGCCGCTGCGCGCCATGCTGGTGGCCTACGAGCACCACATGAAGGTGGACCAGACCGGCTACCCGCGCTCCATCCGGCAGCGCGAGCCCACGCTGTTCGGGCGCATCGTGGCGGTGGCCGACGGCTTCGACGCGGCCACCACCAAGCGCAGCTACCAGGCGCAGCCCTGGCCGGCCGACAAGGTGCTGCGCGAGATGCGCGACAACACCACGCGCGGCTTCGACCCGCTGGTGGTGAAGGCGTTCATCTCCATGACCGGGATCTACCCGGTGGGGAGCGTGGTCATCCTCGACAGCTACGAGCTGGCGGTGGTGGTGCAGACCAACCCCAACCCCGAGTGCCTGCACCAGCCCATCGTGAAGGTGATCCACGACTCCATGGGCATTCCCGTGGTTCCTCCGCGCACCGTGGACCTGTCGGAGATCGACCCGGCCACGGGGGGCCCCAGGCGCACCATCATCAAGACCACGGACCCGGAGCGGTACGGGATCAATGTCGGCGACTACTTCGTCTGACCGCGCCGCGCTGGCGCGGGCGTTCCAGTCCGCGCGCGAGCAGGGCAGGGCCGCGCTGGTGCCCTACGTGACCGCCGGCCACCCGGCCCCCGCCGACACGGCGGAGATCCTGCGCATGCTGGCCGACGAGGGCGCCGACGTGATCGAGCTGGGGGTGCCGTTCAGCGACCCGCTGGCCGACGGGCCCACCATCCAGCGCTCCTCCTTCCGCGCCATCGAGCAGGGGGTGGACCTGGCGTGGACGCTGGGCGCGCTGGCCGCCTTCCGCGCCGAGCGCGACACCCCGGTGGTCCTCTTCACCTACCTCAACCCGGTGTTGCACCACGGGCTCGACCGCTTCCTGGAAGACGCCGCTGCGGCGGGCGCCAACGCGGTGCTGCTGACCGACCTGCCCGTGGGCGAGGGCCCCGAGCTGGAAGCGCGCTTCGAGGCGGCGGGGATGGACCTGATCCGCCTGGTGGCGCCCACCACCACGCCGGCGCGGGTCGAGGTGATCGCGCGGGCGGCGCGCGGGTTCCTGTACTACGTGAGCCGCACCGGGGTGACCGGGGCCAGCCAGGCGCTCTCGGCGGGCCTCGCGCGCGAGGTGGCCGAGGTGCGCGCGGTGACCAGCGTGCCGGTGGCGGTGGGCTTCGGCATCGCCACCGCCGCGCAGGCGGCCGAGGTGGCCCGGATCGCCGACGGCGTGGTGGTGGGCAGCGCGCTGGTGGACCGGCTGGAGCGGGGCGGGGTGGAGGCCGCGCGGGCGTTGATGCGGGAGCTGCGCGGCGCGGTGGAGGGCGCGGCGCACGCCTGAGGCGGCCGTGAGCGAGCGCGCGCTCCCGCCCGTGGTGGCGGCCGTCCTGCGCGTGTACGCGCGCGCGCTGGTCTGGCTGGGCGCCGGGGTTCTCCTGGGCGCCTGGCTGCGCTGGCCCCCGTCGGCGCCGGGCTACGCGGCCGCGGCGGCGGGGGTGCTGGCGGTGGCCGCGCTGCGCCTGGGCGCCGTGCAGCTGAGCAAGTTCGCCTACGTGACCATGACCGTGGTGCCGGTGGGCGCACTCACCCTGCTGGGCCAGCCCACGGCGGCGGTGATCGCCGCGGCCGTGGGCACCCTGCTGGGCGACTCGGCGCGCGGCAAGCAGGTATTCCCCGCGGCGGTGAACGCCGGGCGCGAGATCCTGGCCGCCACGGCGGCCGCCGGCGTCTACGCCGCGATCCGCGCCTGGACGCACGACCCGGGGGTGGACGGCGGCGCTGGGCCGCTGGGGGTGAACGCCATCCCGGGGCTCGCCTTCTACTTCCTGGCCTGGTTCGCCTTCTCGCGCGGGCTCTTCTACCTGTCGCTGGCGCTGCGGGGGAAGCTGACGGCGGCCGAGTGGAGCATCATCCTCCGCTACGAGTTCGTGTCGGCGGGGCTGGGGGCGATCGCGGCGCTGCTGGTGACGGCGGCGTTCTGGTACGCGGCCGAGGGCTTCGGCTGGCTGCTGATCCTCATCCCCCTGGTGGTGGTGGGGATCCTGGCGCGCGCGCTGGTGGTGGAGGCGATCGCCTCGGAGGAGCTGCGCAAGGTGGTGGCGATGGAGGCGGTGATCGCCGCGGGGATGCCGCTGGGCGAGTCGCTGGCCAGCATCGAGAGCCTGGCGGCGCGGCTGGTGGACTGGACACGGCTGCACATCTACACGGGCGAGCACGGCCGGCTGCGGAGGATCTACCCGCCCGAGGGGCGCGGCCCCGGCCCGCTGCCGGTGAACGGGCTGCGCGACCGGGCGCTGGCGGGCGAGGGCGCCCTGGTGGTGGAGGACGCGCGGCGCGACCGGGGGATGGACGGGATCGACGGCGTGCGTTCGCTGGTGATCCAGCCGCTGCGCTACGGCCGGAGCACGCTGGGGGTGTTGGAGCTGGCGCACCACCGGCCGCGCGCCTACGGGCCCAACGAGGTGCGGCTGATCGAGCGCTTCGGGCGGCAGGTGTCGCTGGCGCTGCAGCTCGACTCGCTGGTGCGGCCGATGACGGTGAGCGCGGCCGAGATGGAGGGGCAGCTGCGCGCGCTGGGCGGGCGGCTCTCGGAGCTGCGCCGGAGCGGCCAGGGGGTGGCCGGCCACGCCGCCGAGATCCGCGCCCGCATCGACGACCAGGGCCGCCGCACCGCGCGCGGGCTGGAGGCGACGGAAGCGCTGTCGGCCGCCGCGGAAGCCATCGCGGGCGACGCCGGCGCCGCCGCCCTCGCCAGCGGCGAGGCGGGGACGATGGCCGCCGAGAACCGCGCGGCCATGCGCGAGGCGATCGAGCGGCTGGTGGAGCTGCGCGACTTCGTGGACGGCGAGGCGCGCGAGATGGGGAAGCTGGCGCGCGCATCCGACCGCATCAGCGACCTGGTGGCCGCCATCCACGACATCGCCGAGCAGACGGACCTGCTGGCGCTGAACGCGGCCATCGAGGCCAGCCGCGCGGGCGAGCACGGGCGCGGCTTCGCGGTGGTCGCCGAGGAGGTGCGCAAGCTGGCCGACAGCAGCGGACGCGCGGCGGCGCAGGCGCACGAGATGGTGGAGGGGGTGCGCGGGCAGATGGGGGCGGCGCTGGGGCGGATGGAGCAGGGCGCCGGGCGCGTGGCCAACGTGGGCGACCTGTCGCGGGCCGCGCTCGACTCGGTGGACCGCATCGTGAGCGCCGCCGCCGGCTCGGCCGAGGTGACCTCGCGCATGGCCGAGCGGGCGCGGGAGCAGCGTGGGCGCGTGGCGGGCCTGCGCGACGAGATCGCGGCCGTCTCGCGGCTCGCCGCCGCCAACGGCGAGGGCGCCACCTCCGTCGCCGAGGCTGCCCGCCAGCAGGCCGAGACGCTGGCCGAGATCGAGCGCGCCGCCGAGGCGCTGGGTGAGGTGTCGACCCGCCTCAATCGCTACATCGCGCGCTTCAGCGCCATGACGTGAGGGTGGGGCGGGGAAACGGCTTCCGTGTGGTCCTGAACGCTCGAACGAAACGCCGGCTCCGTCATGGGGCCGGCGTCTTTGGTTTCGGCTCAGGTCGGTGGATTCGATTGCGGGATCGAGGACCTGTCATCGGCACCGCTACAAAGACTTTTCGTGATCCCAGGGCCTACCTGGTATCGTCACTCTCGCGATGCCGTGGCCTCCACTTTCGGCAGACGATCATCGCTTCATCGCGTTCTCAAATGTTGAGCACGTCGTAACGCGCGCCGTACGGCTAGACCTTGTGGAATCGCGGTCGAGCTGACCTGCCGGTAAATGCCGAGGTTTCGAGTCCACAACGGCTCATGAAGGGGAGAGCTGCAACGGTTGACTCATCGTCAAACACCACGATGCTGGTAACTGAAGCCGCTTAGAATCCGGTCGTCGAAGTACGCAACCCACCCTGCAGCGTGCTGCACCACCGCCGGCATCCACACGCCCGTGGTAGCTGCTGGTGTTCCCCGCTGAGGGTCCCATCTCGCAGACACCTCGCCAACTGGCGTGCGGAACAATCAACTAATGACTAGAAAAAACAAAGCAACGAACACGGCTATGTATCCTGCCGCCATACCAGCTACTCCACCAACTATCCCCACAATGACCACAGGGGCATTCGAAAGTTTTTGCACAACAAGGCCTATCGCCGCGCCGGCAGCGGGAATGACCAGAAGCGCAACCCATAATGGGCTTTCATCTCCATAGCCCCATCCCGTACCGAACACGATTCCAATCGTAGTGAGCACAGCCGCAACTACCACCACTATTTCGGCTTGCCTGCCAACTGTCCGCTGAGCGAGAAGGGCTGCGGCACTTACAACGGTCGCCGTGGCCAGCAGTGATAGGAATATCATCTAGCTCCGTCAACGTTAAGGGCTGCATCGAGGTCCCGGGGCCATCGGGTTGCCGGGAACTCCGCCACAGATTCCAGGTGCCACTTTTCGCATGTTGTTCAAAGACCACGGGATACTACCCCCCAGCTCCAGTGATTGCTGCATATCCCGCCAGCCCATTCGTCCATTGATCTACAACAGCTGGGCCGAACCCTGAAGGTCGCTCAGGGTGGGTCGACGCGACGAAGTCTAGTATCTGTGTACCGGTGGGATAGACGTTTTGGTCAGTGGTGTGACCCGTCTCCTGACTAGGGAGCACTCGGCCATCAGCGGTCTGGCCGTTGGGATAGCGGATCTCGACCAGCACCTGATCGCCGTCCCAAACGGTGCGCCTCGCAGCGCCATGCGCATCAATATCGCACAGGTCCAGACGCCCGATGATTGAAGTGTATTTTACCCAGTCCCAGTGTTGCATTTCGAGGATTATATTCAACGCCAAAGAATCTGGCGCCCCCGTCACAAGGGATTATGGGAGATACCCGCCACTTCAAAGTGTCTCGCTGCTCTCCCCTGGCAATCTGCTGTAATGTGGGTGAATTCACGGATCGAAGGTAATCTTTGCTAAAGGCGTTAATATAGATCGAATAACGACCATCCCAGCGCGTTATACCCATGTATTGACGATAGAACGTATTCGGATTCGGTGATGCATGTCCGTCGCGGTAGACTTTCCGGAATACACTGTCCATCACGTACGGTAGTAGCATTTCGATGCGAGCAATTTCCTCCCGTGAAGGCATCGAATATTTTCTCACGCCGTGAGGATGCCGGCGAGTGCACGCGTGCACTAGGGCTGATCCCTCGTCGATTGGGAGAATAGCTCCCGTTTCAGCAGGGAGCGGTTGAAACTCCGTTGCGGAAGGTTTCTGAGGGGTTTTGTCCTGGCTCCGCCCACAACTGAGTAACAGTATGAGTGGATACACTGAGGCTGCACGGAGTCGGCCGTAATCGCGAGGTCGAGTTTTCTGCGTCATACAATGCCTCGATGGTTCAAGGGAAGCATGGTGAGAGCCACCCCGTGTGAAGAAGACGCCCGCCGCACCCACTTAAGGTCCGTGCGGCGTTCTCTGCTCGTGCGGCCGGAAGCGGATGCCGGCCTCCATTTCTCCGGGACACAGCACCCCCTAACTCATGCGCCAGTAGGATCATAGGACCCGCTGGGACAGACTCTGTATCCCTATGGGTGTCTACCCAAATCGAGTACTCGTTCGGGGCGGTCCTATCTTCTAGACCACCGCCGTCGTCCTGTTCCTCGCGCGCATCCATATCCCGCGCGTCAATGATGTACGTCGCGGTTTTATCTCGTTGCGCCTCATTCATGAGATTCGCCAGTCGTCGTGCAGCTTTTCGAACATCTCGGTTTCTTGATTCTAGTCCACGATTGACCACGTAACTCAAGGCTGCCCACAGGTTACAGGCTGCTTGTGTTCTGCACTCAATCTTCAAGCCATAAGGATCGCTATACGACACCGGATCCCCTTCCGCGAAGCCGTAGCTGTTCACGCCGCCGGCCAGCCCGATCGGATCCTCCTGCGTGAAGCGGCTGGAGATCGGGTCGTAGTAGCGATTCCTGCGGTACATCAGGCCGCTGGCGTCCTGGGCGTCCTGCACCAGGCTGCCCAGCCAGGCGACCGGGCCCGCCACGGTGGGCCGGTTCAGCAGGCGCGTCATCCCCATGTGCTTGCCGGGGAAGTCGATCTCCATGCAGCGGTCCTGGTATACGTCGGCCGTGCTCGCCTCGGCCGGGTACGCCATGTGGCCGCTGCTGTCGTGCTGCACCACCTCGTTGGCCGGCATCCACACGCCGTGGAGTTGCTGGTCTCGCCGAAGGCGCGAGGGTTGCATCTCGTACGCGCCCCGCCAGCTGGCGTGTGGCTCGTACAGCACGCGCCCGCTGTAACCGAGTTGGAAGGTACCCGTCGTACGTGGGCCGCCGAGCGTCGTGGGGTTGGTGGTTCGCTTAGCGATCGCGGCCAAGTGCAGCGAGGCTATCTACAAGCCGCCACGCATGTACAAACGCGAAACTACCCTGCTCACGATCAGGAATGGATCGCCTCGCGTTGCGGTGATAGTAGACAGTGATATTGCTGTTACTTTTTCACAAACCAAGGGATACTGCGTCCTTGGCTAACGATCCAGATTGTACCATAGCCCTGATATTGGGTAGTGTCAGGTACACTACTGATCAATTCAACAACAATGGGCGCCTCTCGATTCGTAACTCGGGGTGAGACGGCAGCCTTTATTCGCGCCGAAGTATCTGCATGCGAGTCGAGACTAGCCAGGAGTACGACCTGGGCTTCACCGTCCAAACTAACGTGAGCAACATTCGCGATTACTCCGACGCTATCGCCCGCATATAGTACCTTGGAGCCGACAGGAGCAACTTCGGTGCTGGTTTCGGTTCGTGCAATATTCTCAAATAGACCGGCGAAGATACGAGCTATGTTTTGAGTTAGGGCGTGGGTTGTAACCTGTATGCCCACAACTGCTGCAACCAGAATGGCCATTGCTAGCACGAACGGCCGAGTACGAGCCCAACGGCTACTGGACTGAGGATCAGGCATAGGTCTATCTACCTCCAGATTCAGGGTCAAAGGTGCCTTCAGCTAACGACCGGCAACCATATAGCGCGTGGCAGTACTCGACCGAGTACTTTCCGTCATGGAGGTTTCCACCTACTGATACCGTTCCGGGTATCGAGATTCCGCGATAGCGAGCGGATCCATACGCAACAAATTCACCGGTTCCAAGATTGACCTGCATTTCGTTTATACGGTATGACAACTTGGTAGCCGCTGGAAGCTCAATTATGATGTTCCCCTTGTCGAGTACAACCCTTGTGTCGCCGTTTACATCCGGCTCGACACCAACGGTGACATCGCCAAGCGCAGTGATGCGCGTGCCAGACGGCTTCGGGATTGGCAAGCCCTTCGTCGCCCCGTGAGGAATGGTGACATCGAATCGTCCACCTTTGAGGGCCATCGCAGCTTTACCTACTTGATTGGCTACGACAACCTGCGGAATTGTGTCTGAGGCTAGCCCGTACGGATCCGAATACTTGACCGGATCCCCCTCCGCGAAGCCGTAGCTGTTCACGCCGCCCGCCAGCCCGATCGGATCCTCCTGCGTGAAGCGGCTGGAGATCGGGTCGTAGTAGCGATTCCTGCGGTACATCAGGCCGCTGGCGTCCTGGGCGTCCTGCACCAGGCTGCCCATCCAGGCGATGGGGCCCGCCACCGTCGGCCGGTTCAGCAGGCGCGTCATCCCCATTTGCTTGCCAGGGAAGTTGATCTCCATGCAGCGGTCCTGGTACACGTCGGCCGTGCTTGCCTCGGCCGGGTAGGCCATGTGGCCGCTGCTGTCGTGCTGCACCACCTCGTTCGCCGGCATCCACACGCCGTGGCAGTTGCTGGTCTCGCCGAAGGCAAAGGTCCCCATCTCGTACGCGCCCCGCCAGTTGACGTGCGGCACGATCAGCGTCGGGGTGGGGAAGTCCATCCCGTAGTCCATCCGCAGCAGCCCCAGCGGCTGGTCGATCCCCCCGGCGTGCACGTACAGCACCCTCCCGCTCTGTTCCTAAGTTCGACGTGTATGGGCCGTCGTTTGATATGGCCGCTACGGGACAAGAAAGGCCGGGGACAGCGACCCTGTCCCGGCCTTTCATCGCCGGACCGTAAACATTCCAGAGCATTTTCTGTGTGTCACCAGCTGAGATCAGCGGCTGGCGCGGCCATTGAACCTCACACGGCTGAACTTTGCGCGGCGTGGATCGTACTCCACGCCAAAACTTATGCTCCCGCCATCGCAAATTGAGATTGGCTCGACACGCCATTTCAGCGTATCCCCGGGAGTCCATGGCTGCTTCAGATGGGAGGACCAACGCGCAAACTGGCGATGAAATCCGTTCACGTAGATCATGCGTCTCCCATCCGCACGTACGATACCGACGTACTGCCGGTAATATTCATCGGCATTCCGCGGGGGGGTACCACGACCCGCCGTACGCTTCAATGCACCCTGCAGCACAGGACCAAGCCTTTCTTCGAGTGCTGCAATGTCGGCGGGCGCAGGTAACCAGAATGCGCGAACCGCGCTCGGATTTGCGGTTGTACATTCATCCATCAGGTCCGGTCCCGTATTTGTCGGCAGGACAGAGCCCATAGAGTGGTCTAGCCGGGAACCCCGTGGGGGAGTTCGGTCCCCGCCGGCGCCTTGGATCCGCTCGCAGGCTGCAGAAGCGAAAAGCAACAGACTCACCAGCAGAAGGAAGCCGATGCGGTATGCGCTGACGATCTCACGCCACACCAAGGACTGCGGTCTCGGTGATCCCATCGCGGTCTTAGACAGCATGTCACCTCTGGCAGGTCGGGTTGCCCCAGTCGAACGGTATTTTATCGAACCTGTGTGCGCTGTTGCGTGAATGGCAGCCAACAATGGTGCGGGCGTGGTTTTCCGCAGCAACCGCAGCCCGGCCGTGTGCACCACCGCGAACACGGCTATACGCGCCGCCAAGCTCGTGCGCCAGCACTATCCACCCTGATGCGGTGAGATACTGCTGCGTTTCTTCCCCCGCCACCTGAATCAGGCGGCGCCCTTGACCCACGCGCGATTCCAGCCCGCCTCCATCCTTGCTGATGAACTCTCGATTGTTGTTGATCCTGATCGTGTAGACATATGGATCATCCCACATCTGACGCATCATCGTTGCCAAAGCTGCCCCGGCGGCTCTGATAGTCGGATTGTCGGAACTCCTCGCTTCATTTGCTTCACGCGCGAGTTGGTTCCACAGGCGCTCCGCTTGGAGCCGCTCGAGCTCTGTCTCTCCCGTGAATACGACCTTTAGCCCATACGGATCCGAATACGCAACCGGATCCCCCTCCGCGAAGCCGTAGCTGTTCACGCC